>JAABUL010000052.1_pt1 | contig 203671 bp, 189 predicted proteins | sample 5559151 | NCBI WGS metagenome assembly JAABUL01 (sample SAMN10711876, study PRJNA513368) | rock metagenome | isolation source: Antarctica rocks | place: Antarctica: Victoria Land, Pudding Butte sud | reverse complement strand
TGCATCTGCTCGGCGCGTACCCACGACACCGCCTGGGCCACGGTGTCGTCGCGCCACAGATGTACGAAGCGGGTGCCGCCGAAAGCCGCGGTCAGCAGCTCAAGATCGGCTCCCGCGCGGTCCGGATACACGACGCCGAGCCTGGCGACCATCTCCTCCAACGTTCCCCACATCACCCTGGCGCCGAAGACACCGTTATCCGTGCTTCCCTCCGCGACCGCCGCCGCCACGTAGTCCCGGTAGTCGCACCCCCCGCCAAGGTCACGGGCGAGCCGCCACCGGTCAGCCCACGACGACTCATCGGGCAGCCGGAAGTAGGACTCGGGCCGCCCCGCGACCCGGGTAGACCGCAGCAACCCGCACAGCAGGGTGCTCCCGCTTCGCGGCGTAGCGCAGATCAGGTACGAGCCGGGGGTGGTCAACGTAGGCAAGGCGCCAGTACACCAGGTGCCCGCCATAAGCGGGATCCGGACCTCGGTGCCCGGTCTCCTCGCCTGAGCAAGGTCCCCTCGTATGGACGGAGGAGGAGCCCGCTGGCGATTCTCAGAGCGACACGGCAAGTCTCAGCAGACTGACCGTCCCGCGGCCCTTGTCGACCTCCTACAACCGGTCGGAACCTTGGAACTGAGACACCGTTCGCTGAGACGGCGGCGGCACCAGCGGTGAGCCTGCACAGGTCTCCCGCGCGGTGTCCGAAGTTGGTACGAAGGCCGACGCGTCGAACGCCGTGACAGCGCCGACTTCTGAGACGCTCCCGGTGGCGGTTCTCGATGGTGGCGCTCTTTCGTGGCCTGGGCCGCGGGGTCAGCATCGAGGAGCGGGGGGCACACCTGGGCGCATTGCTGCGTGTGGTGCCCGCCGTCGAGGTGCAGTCGCTGCCGGCGGAACGACGACCACCGGACCGTTCCACTTGCTTAGCCCTTGCTGGACCTGCTGTCCGAGACCCTGACGGTGGTGCAGCACGGCACCATCCGCGCATTGAGCGTCAAGGCGCTCACCTGCAAGGACTTCTCCGGCAAGGGGCTGTCCGTCCCGTCCGGCCTGTCGCTGCTGCACTGGGCACGCACCCTGTCCAAGGACGAGACGCGCCGCCTGGCGCACCTGAACGCCTGACCCATCAGCACGTCCGATCAGCACGACAACCCGGCCCCGCGAGAGCAGGGCCGGGTCACTGGCAGGGTGCCGGCCGGGGCCGGTAGCTGGGAACCGGTCAGGGGTCGGCTGGCCCGAATGGAAGTCCGACCGCCATGGCCGGACGACCCGACGACGGGGGCGGGATTGTGCCTTTAGGACCTGTCGGTGTGGTGGTCCCGCGCCTTCGTGTCGCGTGCCTGGGTGCGGTGGTACTCGGCCATGCGGTTGCGAGCCGCGTGCATGGTCCGCGCGCTGAACAGGCGGTGGCACGACCGTCTCTCGTCGATCACGAAGGTCTCCAGCATGAGGTCGTCGCGGCCCGCCTCAGCCAGGTGCCCGAACCCTGGCGTGCGCCGGTCGACGACGCGCGCGACTGCTTCGAGGAGTCTGCCTTCAGTGTGCGCGACCTCGGCAGGACCAGAAGACGTCGAGATCGTCAACTACCATTGAGAGGAGGAGCAATATGGCGACCACCGCACCCAGGGCGCCGATCCATCCCGGTGAGGTCCTCACCGAGGAGTACCTCGTACCGCTGGGCATCACCCAGCACAAGCTCGCGCCCGGAACACCCGTACGAGGCGCCAGCCCAGGCAGCCGCCGCTAACCGACGCTGGCCGGTCCGAGCAGCGCCTTCAAGTCGCCGAACAGCGCCGGCGTGGCGGTGACCCGCAGCCCCTCGTCCAGGCGCAGCACCGTACGCCGCTCGCCGTTGACCAGCGCCAGGTGCACCTCGGTGGTGCCGGGGTGGGTGACCAGCACCTCCTTGAGCCGCTCCACGACGGGCGGGGTGCACCGGGTGGCCGGCAAGGAGACGATCACCGGCCCGCGCGGCCCGATCGAGATGTCAGGGAGCGTCAGGTCCATGGCGATGAGCTTGGGGACGTCGTCGCGCTTGTCCAGCCGCCCGCGGACCACAACCACGGCGTCCTCGGCCAGGTGGGCACCGACCTGGCTGTAGGCCGCCGGGAAGAACATCACCTCGATCGCGCCGGCCAGATCCTCCAGCACCGTGACTGCCCAAGAATCACCCTTCTTGGTGATCTTGCGGGTGACGGTGGACACGATTCCCGCCACCGTGACGATCTGTCCGTCCGGCACCGCCTCCGCGGTCAGCGCGGCGATCGACGTGTCGGCCACCGTGGCGAGGACGTGCTCGAGGCCCAGCAGCGGGTGGTCGGAGACGTAGAGCCCGAGCATCTCGCGCTCCAGGCGCAGCAGCTCCGCCTTGTCCCACTCCCCGGTCGGGATGACCACGTCGAAGCCCGTCGGGCCCGGCTGCTCGACGTCGGAGCTGAACAGGTCGAACTGCCCGACCGCCTCGGCCCGCTTGGTGTCCAGGCACGCGTCGACCGCCTCCGCGTGGCAGTGCTGCAGCCCACGGCGGCTGTGGCCGAGGGAGTCGAACGCGCCGGCCTTGATCAGCGACTCGATGGTCTTCTTGTTACACACCACCGCCTCGACCTTGCGCAGGAAGTCGCAGAAGTCGGCGAACGTTCCGCGGGCCTCCCGGGTGCGCACGACCGAGGCGACGACGTGGGAGCCAACGTTGCGGATCGCCCCCAACCCGAAGCGGATGTCGGTGCCCCGAGGGGTGTAGGCGGCGTCGGAGAAGTTGACGTCGGGCGGCAGCACCTTAATGCCCATCCGGCGGCACTCGCTCAGGTACAGCGCCGACTTGTCCTTGTCGTCGCGGACGCTGGTCAGCAGCGCGGCCATGTACTCGGCCGGATAGTTGGCCTTGAGGTACGCCGTCCAGTACGACACCAGCCCGTAGCCGGCGGTGTGCGCCTTGTTGAACGCATAGTCGGAGAACGGGACCAGGATGTCCCACAGCGTCTTGACCGCGCTGTCGCTGTAGCCGTGGGCGCGCATGCCGTCGGAGAAGGGGAGGTACTCCTTGTCCAGGATCGACTTCTTCTTCTTGCCCATCGCCCGGCGCAGCAGGTCGGCCTGGCCGAGGGAGTAGCCGGCCAGCTGCTGGGCGATCGCCATGACCTGTTCCTGGTAGACGATCAGCCCGTAGGTATCCCCCAGGACCTCGGCCAGCGGCTGCTCGAGCTCGGCATGGATGGCGACGATGGGCTTGCGGCCGTTCTTGCGGTCGGCGTAGTCGTTATGGGCGTTGGCCCCCATCGGCCCGGGGCGGTAGAGGGCGAGCACCGCGGAGATGTCCTCGAAGCTGTCCGGCGCCATGGCCCGCAGCAGCGACCGCATCGGGCCGCCGTCGAGCTGGAATACCCCGAGGGTGTCGCCGCGGGCCAGCAGATCGTAGGCCGGCCGGTTGTCCAGCGGCAGCGTCTCCAGCACGACGGTCTCGCCGCGGTTGGCCTGAATGTGGGCGAGGCAGTCGTCGAGCACACTCAGGTTGCGCAGGCCGAGGAAGTCCATCTTCAGCAGGCCGAGGGACTCGCACGCCCCCATGTCGAACTGCGTGATGATCGCGCCGTCCTGCTCCCGGCGCATGATCGGGATGACGTCCATCAGCGGCTCGCGGGACAAGATCACGCCGGCCGCATGCACGCCCCACTGCCGCTTCAGTCCCTCCAGCCCCCGCGCCGTGTCTACCACCCGCTTGGCGTCGGGGTCGCCGTCGTAGACAGCGCGGAACTCAGTTGCTTCGCCGTACCGCGGGCTCTTGGGCTCGAACATCGCCGAGAGCGAGACGTCCTTGCCCATCACCGGCGGCGGCATCGCCTTGGTCAGCCGCTCCCCCATGCCGAACGGGTAGCCGAGCACCCGGGCCGAGTCCTTGACCGCCTGCTTGGCCTTGATCGTGCCGTAGGTAATGATCTGGGCAACCCGCTCCTCGCCGTACTTCTGCGTGGCGTAGCGGATCATGTCGCCTCGGCCGCGCTCGTCGAAGTCCATGTCGATGTCGGGCATCGATACCCGCTCGGGGTTGAGGAAACGCTCGAACAGCAGCCCGTGGGCGATCGGGTCGAGCTCGGTGATGCCAAGCGCGTACGCGATCACCGCACCGCCGGCCGAGCCCCGGCCCGGGCCGACCCGGATGCCGTTGGCCTGGGCGTGGCGGACCAGGTCGGCGACGACGAGGAAGTAGCCGGGGAAGCCCATCGCGATGATGACGTCGACCTCGTAGTCGGCCTGCTTGCGGTGCGCGTCGGGCACCCCGCCGGGGAAGCGCCAGGCCAGCCCCCGCTCAACCTCCTGGCCCAGCCACGAAGACTCCGTCTCGCCCTCGGGGACTCCGAAACGGGGCAGCAGGTCGCGGTAGGCGAAGTCGTAGGCCGTCACCCGCTCGGCGATGGCGAGGGTGTTGTCGCAAGCCTCGGGATGGTCGGCGAAGAGCTCCCGCATCTGCTCGGGCGACTTCAGATAGAAGCTGTCGCTGTCGAACTTGAACCGCTGCGGGTCGGCCAGCGTGGCCCCGGTCTGCACGCAGAGCAGCACCTCGTGGGCGACCGAATCGGCCTGCCGGGTGTAGTGCAGGTCGTTGGTGGCAAGCAGCGGCAGGCCCAGCTCCCGGGCGATCCTGACCAGGCCGGGAAACGTCCGCTGCTCGATGTCGATCCCGTGCGCCATCAGCTCGACGTAGTAGTTGCCGGCGCCGAATATCTCGGCCATCTCCCCGGCGGTCCGCTTGGCGCTCGCGTAGTCGCCGGCCTCCAGCGCCTGCGACACCTCGCCACCGGGACAGCCGGTCGTCCCGATCAGGCCGCCCGCGTGCTCGGCGAGCAGGTCGCGGTCCATCCGCGGCTTGAGGTAGTGCCCCTCCAGGCTGGCCCGGCTCGACAGCCGCGACAGGTTCCGGTAGCCCTCCGGTCCGGTCGACAGGATCGTGAGGTGGGAGTACGGGGTGCGCCGCTTTGCCCCGCTCGTCGGCATGCCCTTGTCGAAGCGGCTGCCCGGGGCGAGGTAGGCCTCCGTGCCCAGGATCGGGGTGATGCCGGCGGCGGTGGCTTTGGCGACGAAGTCGTGGGCGCCGAAGAGGTTGCCGTGGTCGGTCATTGCCAGCGCCGGCATCCCCAGCTCGCGGCAGCCCTCGAACAGGTCGCCGAGCCGGGCCGCCCCGTCGAGCATGGAGTACTCGGTGTGCACGTGCAGGTGCACGAACGAGCTACTCATCGAGCGGTTTCACTCCCCGGTTCGTGTTGGTGGCGGCACCCGCAGTTCTAACACGACCGACCGACAGGATCTGCGTGGCGGGGCAGACCCGCAGGACACCCGGCGTGTCCCGGCCGGCCCGCTTCACAGCGCCTTGCCGTAATGGAACTCCACGGTCGCCGAGCGGTCGTGCAACTCGCGGACGTCGGGCAGCCGGCGGTAACCCAGCCGCTCGTAGAGGCGGTGCGCATCGGTGAACCGGGTGTCCGACCACAGCTCCAACCGCCGGTGACCCCGCCGGCGAGCCTCGCCCTCGACCAGATCGGTCAGCCGGCGGCCCAGACCGCGCCGGCGGGCGGCCGGCGCGACGTACAGGCTCTTGAGCTCCGCACCGTCAACCAGCGCCTTGAGCCCCATGCACGCCACGACCGCGCCGTCGCGGGTCACCACCCACATGGTCGCGTCCCAGCCGCGGTAGGCGGTGGCCGGCGCCCGCAGCCAAGGCTCCTCGCCGTCCACGTCCATCACGCAGCCGGGGTACTCCGCCCAGCAGGCCGAGATCAGCCCGATCAGCGCGGCCGAGTCGGCGTCGGTGACCGGCCGGAGCACGGGCAGCGATTTCTCCATGGTGACGTGCTCGATCCCCGCTTCGAGGTACATCGGGCCGATAGCGGTGTAGCCGGCAAGCTCGTAGAAGCGGCGTGCCGTCAGCTGAGCGTGCAGGGTGACCGAGGCCAGCCCCGCCCCGAACGCCTCACCCTCCAGGGCCGACAGCAGCGCCGCCCCCACCCCGCCGCCCCGGACGCCGGGCAGCACCGCCATCCGGCCCACGACGCCGAGCCGGCCGTCCACCACCAACCGCCCGGTGCCGATGACATCGCCGTCCCGCTCCGCCACCACATGCACGGCGCCGGCGTCCCGCTCGTCGCGTTCGATCCCGACCGGCACCCCCTGGCCGACCGTGAAGACCTCCCGCCGGACGGCATAGACCGCGTCCAGGTCGGCTGGTCCGGCCCGCCGGATCCGCAGCTCTGGTGCGCTCACGACTCCGCGCGGACCCGGTCAAGGGCCTGCTGCAGGTCGGCCGGGTACGGGCTCTGCAGCGCGAGCCAGTGACCGTCGGCGGGATGGGCGAACCCCAGTCGCTGCGCATGCAGCCACTGCCGGCCAAGGCCCAACCGGGCGGCCATGGTCGGGTCCGCGCCATAGGCCAGATCACCCACACAGGGGTGACGCAGGGCCGACATATGTACCCGGATCTGATGCGTGCGGCCGGTCTCGAGGCGTACGTCGAGCAGGGTGGCGGCCCGGAACGCCTCGACGGTGTCGTAATGGGTCACGCTCGGCCGGCCCTCGGCGACGACGGCCCACCGGTAGTCGGCGCTGGGATGGCGGTCGATGGGCGCGTCGACCGTGCCGCGCGAGGGGTCGGGGTGCCCTTGGACGAGGGCGCGGTAGCCCTTGTCGACGGTGCGCTCCCGGAAGGCCGTCTTGAGGCAGGTGTAGGCCCGCTCGCTCTTGGCCACCACCATCAGGCCGGTCGTGCCGACGTCGAGACGGTGCACGACGCCCTGCCGCTCGGCCGCCCCGCTGGTCGACACCTCATGGCCCATTGCGGCCACCCCGTCGATCACGGTCGGCCCGGTCCAGCCGGGACTCGGGTGAGCGGCGACGCCGACCGGCTTGTCGACCACCACCACGTCGTCGTCGGCGTAGACCACGGTCAGCCCGTCGACCGGGCGCAGGTCGGCCGTGGGGGCCTGGGGGCCGGCCGGCAGCACCACCTCCAGCCAGGCGCCGGCCCGCAGGCGCTCGGACTTGGCGCGGATGATGCCGTCCACCGTGGCCTCGCCGCGGTCGAGGATGCCGACCGCGGCGGTGCGCGACAGCCCGAACAGCCGGGACAGGGCCGCATCGAGCCGCATGCCGTCCAGTCCGTCCGGCACCGGCAGCGCGCGTGTGTCAGCCACTGCGCCGGCCGGTGCTCCGGGCGCCGTCCATTCGACGGCCCTGCAGCTCGAGGACCACGGCCAGGCACACCCCGACCACGAGCGCCGAATCGGCCAGGTTGAACACCGGCCAGACCCGCAGGTCGATCCAGTCGACGACAGCGCCGCGCAGCGGCCCGGGGGCGCGGAACACCCGGTCGATCAGGTTGCCCAGGGCACCGCCGAGGATGAGCCCCAGGCACACCGCCCAGGCACTCGACCCCAGCCGGCGGGCCGTCCGGGCAATCGCGACGACCACGCCGAGGGCGACCAGCGACAGCACCACCGTCTGGCCCTCCGCAATGCTGAAGGCGGCGCCGGTATTGCGCGTCTGGACGAGGTTGACCAGGCCGCCCAGCAGCCGCACCGGCCCCCGATCGGACAGCGTACGCACCACGATCGCCTTGCTGACGACGTCGGCCAGGACGACGAAAAGGGCGGTGCCGGCGAGTAGGGACACCCGTCGGGAGGGCGTCTCGAGGGCACTGTCCTGTGGGTCGGCCGGCTCGCTCAGCGACGTTCCTCGTGCTGCTTGCACGACACGCACAGCGTGACGCTGGGAAATGCCTCCAGGCGCGCCTGAGGGATCGGGTTGCCGCACCGCTCACAAAAACCGTACGTCCCGGTCGCCAGCCGGTCCAGCGCGTGCTCGACCTGAGACATCCGGTCCAGTATCCCGTTCGCCAGGGATATCTCTTGTTCGCGTTCGAAGGTCTTGGTGCCGGTGTCGGCCTGATCGTCGCCGGCCATGTCGCCCACCCGGTCGCGCTGCAGGTCGTTGATATCGGCCATCGCCCGTTCGTATTCGGACCGCAGTTCGGTGAGCCGCTCGGCCAGGGAGTCCCGAATCCCCTCGTACTCCTTCGCCGAGTGCACGGCGGCGGGCGCGTTCTTGGCCGGCGCCTTCTTCCGTGGCGCCGGCGCACTCTTAGTGGCCGGCGCCGCCTCGTGGACGGCCGGCTCGGCTTTCCTGGCGGCCGCCTTTGCCGCCGGCTCCGCTTTCTTGGCCGGCGCCGCCTCGTGGACGGCCGGCTCGGCTTTCCTGGCGGCCGCCTTTGCCGCCGGCTCCGCTTTCTTGGCCGGCACCGCCTTCTTGACCGGCTCAGCTTTCTTGGCGGCCGCCTTTGCCGCCGGCTCAGGCTTCTTGGCCGGCTCGGCTTTCCTGGCCGACTCAGCTTTCTTGGCCGGCACCGCTTTGTTGGCCGGCACCGCTTTCTTGGCCGCCGCCTTCTTGACCGCAGCCTTCTTGGCAGCCGCCGGCGCAGCCTTCGTCGGCTCACCCGCCGCGGCGGTCCCTCCCCGGCTCCTCGTGCCAGCGCGCGCCGCTTGCTCGGACGTGGGCGCAGGGCGCCGCAGCGGGGCGTCCGTCGGCGTGTGCTCGGCCATCGCATTCCTCACCTGATCGCGGCCCCCAACCGCGGAGGCGACTCGGGTAGGTCGCACAGGATACGTGCCGATACCCAGAGTGACCAGCACGACAGGCTACGCCGCCCCGCTTACGGTGCTCGAGGCTATCGGTTCGTCGCCTGCGCTCTGGCCAACTCCGCGATCGGTTGGACGGCAGGCGGGGCGACGCCGCTACGATGAGCGCGGCGCTGACGGGACGAGTAGCGCCGGACGCAGCCTAAAGCGACTCGGGGACGGTGCGAGCCCGGGGGCCTGGCCGGCGCAAAGATCACCCTGAGCCGGCCGGAAGAACCGGTGCCGACAGAACGGCACCGCACTAGACCCGGCACCGCACGACCAGAGCGGGGCGCCCGGCGACGGGGGTCCAAGGAGGGTGGCACCGCGGCCGGCACGCCGGTCGTCCCTTCAACGGCACAGCCCGACGCACCAACAGCCGCTGGAGGACAGATCCGTGTACGACCCGCTGCCCACCCAGGTTGACCTGCCCGCCATGGAGCGGGAACTGCTCACTCGCTGGCGTGACGGCAGGGTGTTCGACCGCAGCCTCGAGCAGACCAAGGACGGCCCGCTCTGGGTCCTGTACGAGGGGCCGCCCACGGCCAACGGCCGGCCCGGCACCCACCACGTCGAGGCCCGCGTCTTCAAGGACCTGTTCCCCCGCTTCAAGACCATGAAGGGCTATTCCGTCCCTCGCCGCGCCGGCTGGGACTGCCACGGACTTCCGGTCGAGCTGGCCGTGGAAAAGGAGCTGGGCTTCACCGGCAAGGGCGACATCGAGGCATACGGCATCGCGGAGTTCAACGCCAAATGCCGGGAATCCGTCGAGCGGCACGTCGACGCCTTCGAGGAAATGACCGAGCGCATGGCGTACTGGGTCGACCTGTCCCAGGCCTACCGCACGATGGACCCCGCCTACGTCGAGTCGGTGTGGTGGTCGCTCAAGCAGATCTGGGAAAAGGGTCTGCTGGTCGAGGACCACCGCGTCGCGCCCTACTGCCCGCGCTGCGGCACGGCGCTGTCGGACCACGAGGTGGCCCAGGGCTATCTGAACGTGAACGACCCGTCGGTGTATGTGCGGTTCCCGGTCACGTCAGGGCCGCTGGCGGAGCTCGGCGCCGCGCTGCTGGTATGGACCACGACGCCGTGGACGCTGGTGTCCAACACCGCGGTCGCCGTTCATCCCGACGTCAGCTACGTCGCCGCGCGGATCGGCGACGAGGTGCTCGTGGTCGCCGAGCCGCTGCTCGCTCGGGTGGCGCAGGACAACCCGGTCGAGATCATCCAGCGCTTCGCCGGCTCCGAGCTGGAGCACACGGCCTACCAACGGCCCTTCGACTACGTGGACTTCGCCGGCGAGCCGGCCCACTACGTCGGGACCGCCGACTACGTCACCACCGAGGACGGAACCGGCCTGGTTCACCAGGCGCCGGCATTCGGCGCCGACGACCTGGCGGTCGCCCGCCGCTACGGCCTGCCGGTGATCAATCCGGTCGGCCGCGACGGCCACTTCGACTCCTCGCTGCCGGTCGTCGGCGGCCTGTTCTTCAAGGACGCCGACGCCGGCCTCGTCGACGACCTGCGCACCCGCGGACTGCTCTACCGGTACGAGCCCTACGAGCACAGCTATCCGCACTGCTGGCGCTGTGACACCGCGCTCCTTTACTACGCGTTGCCGTCCTGGTACATCAAGACCACGCTGATCAAGGACCGGCTGCTCGAGGAAAACGAGGAGACGCGCTGGTATCCACCCGCCATCCAGCACGGTCGCTACGGCGACTGGCTGCGCAACAACGTCGACTGGGCGCTGTCCCGGGACCGCTACTGGGGCACCCCGCTGCCGCTGTGGCGCTGCCCCGCCGGCCACGTCACCTGCGTCGGGTCGCTGGCCGAGCTCGGCTCACTCGCCGGCCGCGATCTTTCCACCCTCGACCCGCACCGCCCGTATGTCGACGGCGTCGTCCTTTCCTGCCCGCAGTGCGGCGCCCTGGCCGATCGGGTGCCCCAGGTGATCGACGTCTGGTACGACGCCGGGTCCATGCCGTTCGCCCAGTGGGGCGCGCCCCACCACAACAACGCGCAGTTCCAGCGCGCCTACCCGGCGCAGTACATCTGTGAGGCGCTGGACCAGACCCGCGGCTGGTTCTACACCCTGATGGCGATCGGCACCCTGGTCTTCGACCGCTCGTCGTACGAGACGGTGCTGTGCCTGGGCCTGCTGCTGGCCGACGACGGCCGCCGGATGAGCAAGCACCTGGGCAACATCCTCGAGCCGATGCCGCTGATGGACCGCCACGGCGCCGATGCCGTCCGCTGGTTCATGCTGGCCAGCGGGTCGCCGTGGGCGTCGCGCCGGGTGAGTCACCAGGTGCTCGAAGAGATCGTCCGCAAGGTGCTGCTGACCTACTGGAACACCGCGTCGTTCCAGTCGCTCTACGCCCGGGTCAACGACTGGTCGCCGGCCGACGGGGCCTGGCCCGATCTCGACCAGCGACCGCTGCTGGACCGCTGGGCCATCTCCGAGCTGCACGCCACCATGGCGGAGGTCGACGCGGCGCTGGAGGACTTCGACGCCCAGCGAGCCGGCCGGCGCCTGGCCCAGCTCGTCGACGACCTGTCCAACTGGTACGTTCGCCGCTCGCGCCGGCGCTTCTGGGACGGCGACCCCGCCGCGCTGGCCACCCTGCACGAGTGCCTGTACGGGCTGACGCTCCTGCTGGCGCCGTTCACGCCGTTCATCACCGACCGGGTGTGGCAGGCGCTGATCCGGCCGGTGTGGCCCGACCGGCCCGACTCGGTGCACCTGGCCGCGTGGCCCGCCGTCGATGGCGCCCTGGTCGACGCCGAGCTGTCGGCGCAGATGGCGCTGCTGCGCCGGGTCGTGGAGCTCGGCCGCTCGGCCCGGGCCGAGGCCAAGATCCGCACCCGTCAACCACTGCAGGCACTTCTGGTCTTCGGCGCCGACTGGGCGGCCCTGCCCGGCGACCTGCGCGCGCTGGCCCGCGAGGAGCTCAACGTGCTCGACGAGGCCACCCTCGACGAGCTCGTCCATGTGGTCGACCGGGTCGCCAAGCCAAATTTCCGCTCGCTTGGCCGGCGATTCGGCGCCCGCACCAAAGAAGTGGCGGCCGCGATCACCGCCGCCGACGTGGGCACCCTGGCGGGGCCCGCGCCGGCCGTGGTCGTGGACGGCACTGCGGTCGCGCTGGAGCCCGGCGACGTGACGGTCACCGAGATCCCGCGGGAGGGCTGGGCGGTGGCGGCCGAGCCCGGGCTGACCGTCGCGCTCGACCTGCGGATGACCCCGCAACTGCTCCGGGCCGGCGTCGCTCGTGAGGTGGTGCGCCTTGTGCAGGACGCCCGCAAGAACAGCGGGCTGGAGGTTTCCGACCGGATCGAGCTGTGGTGGGAGGCCGAGGCCGAGGTGGCTGCCGCGGTGGTCGAGCACCGGGACCTCATCGCTGCCGAGGTACTCGCGGTGTCGGTGGCGCACGGCCGGCCGGCGGCCGACATCTCACCGCACGCCGACGCCGAGCTCGGCCTGAGCTTCTGGCTGCGGGCCGCCGGCGAGTGATCCAGGCGCGATAGGTCCGGCTCTGGCGGCCCAACGAGGCCTGGATCATGCGGTGGGTACGCCGCGCCGCGGCTGCGGCTGCGGTGGGTACGCCGGCGCCGCTGAGCGGCTGCGGTAGGAAGTCCCCTCAGCGGCTGCGGTGCGACCGCCAGGCGCTGTCGAGGATGGTCGAGTCCGGCCGGCAGCGTCCGCAGGGGGTGAAGCCCGACTCCCGGGCTTCACTCACCGGCATCGCGAACACCTCCTGGTCGCGCAGCGACGGGCACTTCCCGACGTGATAGCGGGGATGACCATCGACGACGCCGACCACGTCGGGCTGGGCCGAGATCCAGTCGACGTCGGGGGCCCGGACCGGCTCCTCATCGGGCTCGTCGGCGTACTGCACCGGAACGGCGGTCTCCGGGACGTCGGACGCCCCGACCGACGGCGCGTCTGCCGGCGCTGTCTGCGCCGGTGCCTCGACCGGCGCCGCCATGGCCGTCGCGCCATGGGAAGCCGCAGGGGCGGACGCATCCTCGGGCGTCGCGCCGGCCCAGGTACCCGCCGGCACCACTGCGGTGGGGGCGTCGGCTTGCGTCGCCGGGTCCCCGCCGCGGGGGGTGGCCTCGGTGAAGCGCTCGGCCGGGACCGGTGCCGTCTCACTGCCGACGAGGGGCGCCGGCTCCACCGAACCCGGCTCGGTGAGCGGCCGGCGCTGGCGGACCCCGAGATAGAGCACGAGTGCCGACAGCAGAGCCGAGGCAATGGAGGCGACCTCGAGGGAAATGCTCTCGCTGACCAGGCCGGCCGCCAGCAGGGCGACCCCGGCCAGGAACAGCACCAGGGAAACGACGATCACGCCGGCCCTCTCACCGGACTCGAATGCCGATTACCGGCGTCGGTCATCGGGGTGAGCCAGCCGCGCCGGCTCCGGACTGGCCGCCGCCGGCCGACGCGGCGCCCGAGACCGGGCGGCCGGCGCCGTCGACGGCGGCTGCCTTGCCGTCGAGGTCGCGCAATTGGCCCTCGAGGTAGGCCTTGAGCCGGCTGCGGTATTCCCGCTCGAAGGCCTTGAGCTCCTCGATGTGCTTCTGCAGGGATTGGCGCTGAACCTCGAGGCCACCCATCGCCTCCTGGTACTTGTCCCGAGCGTCTTTCTCCAGGTCGTCGGCCGTGGACTTGGCCGAGCCCTTCAGCTCGTCAGCCTTGGTCAAGGCATCGCCCAACAGCTTGTCAGCTTCACGACGGGCGTCGGCGACGTGCTCGTTCGCCGTGCGCTGGGCCGTCATCAGGACCGACAGCGCCTGCTCGCTGTCACTCGGGCCGGACGGCTGACCCTCGCGCGCCTGCTGTAGCCGCTGTTCGAGCTCTTGCAGCTGCGACTTGAGCTCGGCATTCTCCCGGGCCAATCGCCGATCAGCGCCGGACGGTGAGACAACCTCGGGACCGGTGTCTGACCCCGCGGCGGCGTCCGGCCGTCCTGCTGGGCCGCCTCCTTGCCCTTTGAGCTCGTTGTTCTCCTCGATCAGCCGGGCGAACTCGCGCTCGATCTCGTCGAGGAAAGCGTCGACCTCGTCCTCGTCGTAGCCCCGCTTGCCGATCGGCGGCTTCTTGAAGGCGACGTTGTGCACGTCGGCGGGGGTCAGCGGCATGGGTGTCTCCCGATAACTGGTCGGCTCAGCCGTGCCCACATCACGGTGCGACTGCCAGCGGATGGACGACCGAGATGAGGATGTACACGATGATGAACAGCACAAGGAACGATAGATCCAGCGTGATGCCGCCCACACGCAGGGGCGGGATCACCTTCGCCAGTGCCTTCAACGGCGGGTCGGTCACCGAAAAAATCACCTCGAGCACGACCGCCAGGACGCGGCCCGGGCGCCATGATCGGGCGAACATCATCACGTAGACGACCACGATGCGGGCGATGAGCAGAATCTGAAAGATCCACAGGATGTCGTACAGAACTGCGAAGAAGGTCTTCACCGGAACCAGTATCTCAGCTCTGGTTGAAGAACCCGCCCTCGGCGATGCGCGCCTTGTCCTCGGCGGTGACGTCGACGTTGGCCGGTGACAACAGGAACACCTTGTTCGTCACCCGCTCGATACGCCCGCGCAGGCCGAAGGAGAGACCGGCCGCGAAGTCCACCAGTCGCTTGGCGTCCGAGTCGTCCATTTCGGTGAGGTTCATGATCACCGGCACGCCTTCGCGGAAGTGCTCCCCGATGGTCCGCGCCTCGTTGTAGGTGCGCGGGTGAAGCGTGGTGATCCGGTACGCCGGCTCGGCGCTGCCCTCTTGGGCTGTCTGCTTCGCGGTCGGCCGGGTGTCAAGGGCGGTCGCCCCGTGGGACACCGCGGCGGAGCGGTCGAAGGACCGCACCGGAGCGCGGCCGCCGGCGTCCTCGTAGCCGCCGGCGTCCTCATAGTCCGCTGCGCCGTGCTGGCCATCCTCCTCGTCCTCGACGAGACCGAGGTAAACTCCCATTTTGCGCATCGCGCCGGCCATCGAGCGTCCTTCCGTTTATTCAGCGTGGATAGTTGAGCGAGCCTGCTGTTCTGCGGGATCCGTTCTAACATCTGCCAGCAGCAGTCGTGCGGGGGTCATGGCGCCTCGTCCGGCGTGCGACGTTACCCGTCCGGCAGCCTCCGGCCGCCGAGCAACGCCGTACCGACCCGGACATGTGTCGAGCCATGTCGCAGGGCGGACTCCAGATCGCCGCTCATGCCGGCCGAGATGGCGTCGGCCCGGGGGTAGTCGGATCGAAGCCGGGCCGCCACCTCGGCCAGCCGGCCGAAGGCGTCGTCGGGGTCGGCGGAAAGCGGGGCTACGGCCATGACGCCCGAGAGGCGCAGGTGCGGCGCCCGGGCACAGGCAGCAGCGATCGCCGGCACCTCGTGCGGCAGTGCTCCCCCGCGGTCCCTATCCAGGTCGGCATCGTCGTCGAGACTCACCTGCACCAGCACGTCGATAAGCCGGCCGGACCGGGCGGCGCCATCGGCGAGTGCATCGGCGACCTCCACCCGGTCGACGCTGTGCACCGCGTCGGCGTAGGTGGCCACCGAGCGGCACTTGTTGCGTTGCAGCCGGCCGACGAAGTGCCAGCGCACGGACGGGACGGCAGCAGCCTTCACCCGAGCCTCCTGATCGCGGTTCTCCCCGAAGTCCTTGAGCCCCAGCGCGGCCAGCGCTTCGACATCGGCGGTCGGGAAGGTCTTGGACACCGCGACCAAGGTGATGTCGCCGCGCCGGCGATCGGCAGCGGTGCACGCCGCGGTCAGGCGGTCCTCGACCGCGTCGAGGTTGGCGGCCAGCTCGGCGGTGCGGCCGGTCACGGCAGCCATACGACGCCGGCAAAGCGGCCGGTCACCCCGTCGCGGCGGTAGCTATAGAACCGCTCGTCCTCCATCGTGCAGGCCGGGTCGACGACGACGGTGGCCACGCCGGCCGCCCGGAGCTGCCCGGCCAGCCCGGCCCGCAGGTCAAGACCGGGCGTGCCGTGCCGGGTGGTCGTGGCGCTGCCCGGCAGGGCAGCCTCGATCTCGTCGCGCAGCGCCGCCGGCACCTCATAGCAGGCGCCGCAGACGGCCGGCCCGAGCAGCGCATCGATGCGGGCCGGGTCGCCGCCGAGCCGTGTCATGGCGTGCAGGGTGGCCGTGGCGATGCCGGCGGCGGCACCGCGCCGACCGGCGTGCGCCGCACCCACCACGCCGGCGACCGGGTCGGCCAGCAGGACCGGTACGCAGTCGGCCGCCAGGGCGACCAGAGCCAGCCGGCGTTGCGTGGTGACCAGGCCGTCTCCGGTGGGCAGCCGGCCCGGTGCATCCACGACATGCACGGCGGCGCCGTGCACCTGGCGCATCCACACCAGCCGGTCGGGCGCCAACCCGAGCGAGGTGGCCAGCCGCTGGCGGTTGGCGACGACGGCCACCGGATCGTCACCGACGCTTCGACCGAGGTTGAAGGTCGCGTACGGCGGTGCACTCGACCCGCCGGCCCGTGTCGTGACGACCCGACGCACATCAGCCACCGTCCTTTACTTCAGGAAATCCGGGACGTCGAGGTCGTCGTCGAAGACGATGGTGCGACGGGGCCGCTCCATCGGGCGGCCGTTGGACTGCCCGACCCGGGCCAGATCGAGCGCCTCGGGCCGCGGGCGGATGTGTGGCACGGTCGGCTCTGCCGGCGGCGCAGCTTTGCGCGGCTCGGACTTCTTGTACGAGGGCGCGCCGCCGTCGAAGCCGGCCGCGATGACGGTCACCCGTACCTCGTCGCCGAGCGCATCGTCGATCACCGCGCCGAAGATGATGTTGGCATCGGGGTGAGCGGCGTCGGCGACCAGGGAAGCCGCCTCGTTGATCTCGAAGAGCCCAAGGTCCGAGCCGCCGGAGATCGACAGCAAAACGCCGTGGGCGCCTTCCATGGATGCTTCGAGCAGCGGGCTGGCGATCGCCGTCTCGGCCGCTGACACGGCGCGCTCGGCACCGCGGGCGCTGCCGATGCCCATCAGCGCCGAGCCGGCCCCGGACATCACCGACTTGACGTCGGCGAAGTCGAGATTGATCAGCCCGGGCGTGGTGATCAGGTCGGTGATTCCCTGGACACCGGACAGCAGCACCTGGTCGGCGGTCTTGAACGCGTCCATCACGCTGACGTGCTTGTCGCCGATCTGCAGCAGCCGGTCGTTGGGGATCACGATCAGGGTGTCGCACTCGTCGCGTAATCCCTCGATGCCGTGCTCGGCCTGCCCGGCCCGCCGCTTGCCCTCGAAGGAGAACGGCCGGGTGACGACACCGATCGTCAGCGCGCCCAGCTTGCGAGCCATGCTGGCGACCACCGGTGCGCCGCCGGTGCCCGTGCCGCCACCCTCGCCGGCGGTGACGAAGACCATGTCGGCGCCCTTGAGCACCTCCTCGATCTCCTCGCGGTGGTCCTCGGCGGCCTGCTTGCCGACGTCGGGATTGGCGCCGGCGCCCAGGCCCCGGGTCAGCTCGCGCCCGATGTCGAGCTTGACGTCGGCATCACTCATGAGCAGCGCCTGGGCGTCGGTGTTGATGGCGATGAATTCGACGCCCTTGAGGCCGACTTCGATCATCCGATTGACGGCGTTGACACCACCGCCACCGATGCCGACAACCTTGATCACCGCGAGGTAATTGTGCGGAGGAGTCATGCGGAGGCGCCTTTCGTTGATGGTTGAGCAAGGCTCGGATTACCCTCACTCTCAAGTAGAGGTTTAACGTTATGTCAAGCTATCCGATGGGGCGGACGTTATGACCGGGTTGAAGGGGGGTCAAGGACATCGCCCGGCGTGTCGGCGAATGGCGCCGGCGTACGGCACTCAGCGCACGGTCACCAGGTGGGGCGCGCTGACATCGATGTGCTGGCCCTTGCGGTGCAGCAGGATGTGAACCACCGCCGCCTTGGCCCGCCCGTCCTCGCGACCACCCCACAGCACTGCCCGGTGGTCTTTCAGAAGGAGCGTCACCTGGTCGGGGGTCGGCGCCGCGATCCGCTGCACCAGCGCCCGCAGATCGCGCGGCAGGCCGGCCAGCACCGCCAGCGCCGCCCGGGTTGACTCATCCGCTGGACCGGGATCGGCCAAGCTCGCCGTGACGGCGCCGGCCGGCGCCGCCTCGGTCAGCCGATAGCCCACCCCGGTCCGGTCGACGAGCAGGAACTGCCCGTCGTGGGGCACCACCACCGCCACCACCCGCTCCCGGACGGCCAGCCGTACGGTCGACGGCCAGGAGCGGTGGACCGACACGGAGCCGACACTGGCCAGCCTGGCCAGGATGCGAGCGCCGATGACGGCGCCGTCCAGGCGGACCATCGGCGTGCCCACCGGAACGCGGGCCGCGGCCAGCACCGCCGACGCCGGCACCTCCCGCGTGCCGGTGACCTGCACCGTACGAACGGCAGCCAGCTGGGTCCCCAGCAACGTGTACGCCACGCCGGCCAGCACAGCGATCAGGAGAAGGGCCGCACACACCAGCCGGGGGTGCCGGCGCAGCCGCCCCGGCGGCGGCGGGACCCGGCCCGCCGGCGGCCGGATCGCGGTCGCCGTCATACGGGCCGCTCGGCGAGCAGGTCGAGCACCTCGGGACCGATCATCGTGACGTCGCCGGCGCCCAGGGTCAGCACCAGGTCACCGGCAACGGCCCGCCCGGCCAGATCGCCGGCGACCGCCGACCAGGACGGCTGAACGTGCACGCGGGCTGGGGGCAGCGGCACATGGGCGGCGACGATCGACCCGGTGACCCCGGGCACCGGATCCTCCCGGGCGCCGTACACGTCCATCACGACCACCTCGTCGGCCAGCCCCAGCGCCACCCCGAAGTCGCGGGCGAACCGTTGCGTGCGGCTGTAGAGATGCGGCTGGAAGGCGACGATCAGCCGGCCACCGTCGGCCACCTCGCGGGCGGTCCGCAGCTGGGCTGCCACCTCGGTGGGATGGTGGGCGTAGTCGTCGTACACGCGTACTCCGGCCGCCACCCCCTTGAGCTCGAAGCGCCGCCGGACCCCGGAGTACGCACCGAGGCCCTCCCGGAGCCGCTCGGCCGGCAGCCCCAGCCGCACACCGGCCAGCAGGGCGGCCGCGGAATTGAGCGCCAGATGCCGGCCGGGGACCGCCATCATCACCGGGCCGATCGGCGTGCCGTCGAGGATCGCATCGTAGGACGTGCCGTCCGGCCGCGTGGTCAGCCGGTCCGCTCGGAGGTCAGCCCCGGTAGCGGTGCCGTAGGTGAAGACGATCCTTCGGTTTCCCCGGACTCGTTCGGCCAGCGCCAGGGCCCCCGGGTCGTCGGCACAGGCGACGAGGAAACCGGCCGGATCGATCCGTCCGGCGAAGTCGGCAAAGGCTTGGGCGTAGGCCGAGACGGTGCCGTGGTAGTCGAGGTGGTCGGCCTCCACGTTGGTGACGATGGCCGCGTCCGGTGACAGCAGCAGGAACGAGCCGTCGCTCTCGTCGGCCTCGGCCACGAACAGCGAGCCGGTGCCGTGGTGGGCGTTCGAGACGGCGTCGTTGAGGTCGCCGCCGATGGCGAAGGACGGGTCGACGCCGCAGTGCTGCAGGGCCACGGTGAGCATCGACGTCGTGGTGGTCTTGCCGTGCGTGCCGGCCACCGCCAGGCTGCGGCGACCGCTCATCACGGCGGCGAGGGCGGCCGCCCGGGGCAGGACCGGCAGGCCGCGCCGGCGGGCCTCGAGGAGCTCGGAGTTGCTGTCGCGGATCGCCGTGGACACCACCACGGTATCCACTCCGCCGAGCTGTTGGGGGGCGTGCCCGAGGAATACCCGGGCGCCCAGCGCGCGCAGGGCGGCCAGCGCCGTGGAGTCGCGGGCGTCGCTGCCGCTGACCGGGACGCCGCGGGCCAGCAGGATCCGGGCGATGCCGCTCATGCCGGCGCCGCCGATCCCGATCAGGTGCACCCGGCCGAGGGACTCCGCGCGAAGCGCCGGCAGGGGCTCCGCGCGAAGCGGCGGCGTGGGCTCAAGGCGAAGCGGCGGCCGGGTCATGGCGCCGCCCCCGCCGCCTCGCGCACCAGCTCGGCCAGCGCCAGGTCGCCGTCGCGCCGACCGATCAGCCCGGCGGCGGCGACCATGCGGGCGATGGCCTCGGGATCGGTGAGCAGCGGCAGCACCGTGTCCCGGATCCAGCCGGGGCTCAGCTCGGCGTCGCCGACCAGCACGCCACCACCGGCCTGCACCACCGGCAGGGCGTTGAGGCGCTGTTCGCCGTTGCCGTGGGGCAGGGGGACGTAGGCCGCCGGCAGTCCGACCGCGGTCAGCTCGGCGACCGTCATCGCGCCGCAGCGGCACAGGGCGAGGTCGGCCGCGGCGTAGGCCAGCTCCATCCGGTCGAGGTAGGGCACCGTGACGTACGGCGGGGCGCCCGGGACGGGCGCGACGGTCAGCTCGTTGGCCGGGCCGGTGGCGTGCAGCACCTGGATGCCCGCCGCGGCCAACTCGGGCGCCGCCGCCCGAGCGGCGTGGTTGAGCGACCGGGCGCCCTGCGAGCCCCCGGTCACCAGCAGGCACGGCGCGTCGGCATCGAGGCCGAAATGCGCCCGGGCGGCCGGCCGGCTGGCCGCCCGGTCCAGGCCGGCGATCGCGGTGCGCAGCGGGACACCGACCACCCGTCCGTTGCGTAAGGGAATCCCGTCGCTGCCCAGGCCGACGAAGCGGGTCAGCCGGGAGCCGATCCGATTGGCCAGGCCGGGGCGCCGGTTGACCTCGTTGACCACGATCGGCGTCCGCCGGCGCCGGGCCGCCAGGTAGGCCGGCAGGGCGACGTAGCCGCCGAAACCGACCACCACGTCAGCGGAAACCGCGTCGAGGATCTGCCGCGCCGCGCGGACCGCCGCGGCCACCCGGTCCGGCAGCCGGGCCAGATCGACGGTCATCCGGCGCGGCAGCGGGACCGCGGGGATGAGCTGCAGGTCGTAGCCGCGGGCCGGGACCAGCCGGGTCTCCAGGCCGCGGGCGGTGCCCAGGGCGGTGATCCTGACGTGGGGGTCGCTGCGGCGCAGCGCGTCGGCCAGGGCGAGCGCCGGCTCGATGTCACCGGCCGAGCCACCGCCGGCGACCACGACCGACGAAAGCGCCTTCACCGCCGGCCCGGCCGCCGGGGGCCGCCCATCGCGGCCGGCCGGGCGCTGCGGGCCGGGCGCGCTGTCCGGCGGGGCTGCGGCGGCGCCGGCAGCTCCGGGGTGGGCAGCCGGAGCAGCCGCGACCACCGGGTCTGCCCGCGCGCGGCGATCGCCGCGGCCGCCTTGGGCTCGGCCCGGGCAAAGGAGGCCAGCATCCCGACCACGAACATGGTCAGCACCAACGAGGTGCCACCGAAGGAGATCAGCGGCAGCGGTATGCCGGTGACCGGCAGCAGGCCGACGACGTAGCCGATATTGATGATCGCCTGGCCGACCAGCCAGGCCGTCACCGCGCCGGCGACCAGCCGCACGAACGGGTCGCCGCTGCGCCGGGCCACCCGGATCCCGGCGTAGGCGAAGGTCGCGAACAAGGCGAGGACGAGCAGCGCGCCCATCAGGCCGAGCTCCTCGCCGATGATGGCGAAGATGTAGTCGGTGTAGGCGTTGGGCACGCTCCACTTGCCGCTGCTCCCGCCGAGGCCGACCCCCCACCAGCCACCGGCCGACAGCGAGTAGATCCCCTGCACCGCCTGGAAACCACTGGACTGCGGGTCGTTGAAAGGGTGCAGGAAGCCGGTCACCCGAGCCATCCGGTACGGCTCGACGGCGATCACGACGGCCACCAGTCCCACCATCGCCGAGCACAGCAGGGCGAACAGGCGCAACGGAGCGCCCACGAAGAACAGCAGCGAGAAGACGACGATGATCATGCACAAGGTGGTGCCGAGATCGGGCTCGAGCATGACCAGGGCGAATTCCAGCGTCCCCACCGGGAGCAGCGGGATCAGCAGGTGCTTCCAGCCGGTGATCAGCAATCGCTTGCGCACCAGCAGGTCGGCCCCCCACAGGGCGAGTCCGACCTTGGCCAGCTCGGAGGGCTGCAGCCACAGCGGACCGAGGTCCAGCCACCGGGTCGAGCCGCGCACGGTCACCCCGATGCCCGGCACCAGGACCAGCGCCATCAGCGCCGTCGAGGTGAGCAGCAGCGGGTAGGCCAGCATCCGGTACGTCCGCACCTTCAGCCGCAGCCCCAGCCACAGCGCCGGCAACCCCAGCCCCACCCAGACCAGCTGACGGCGGAAGATGTCGTACGGCGTGCCGGTGTCGACGAAGGACTTGACGCTGGACGCCGACAGCACCATCACCAGGCCGAGCAGGAGCAGGAGGCCGGCGCTGCCGAGCAGCAGGTAGTACGACGCGAGCGGCCGGTCAAGCCACGGTGCATCGGCTGGTCCGGCCGGGGCCGTGGAGCTCGTACGCGGGACCGTGGCCGAGGAGGTCACGCCACCCCCCGGCGGCGGGCTGCCGCGACGAAGGCGTCGCCCCGGGCCCCGTAGTCGCTGAACATGTCCATCGACGCCGCGGCCGGCGCCAGCAGGACGACGTCGCCGGGCCGGGCCATCCCGGCGGCCCGGTCGACGGCGTATTGCATGGCCCCATCGTCGGTCCTGTCGACGTCGACGACGGGGACATCGGGGGCGTGTCGCGCCAGCGCATCGGCGATGGCGCTCCGATCGGCGCCGAGCAGTACCACGCCGGCCAGCCGGGACGCCACCGCGCCGACCAGGTCGTCGACGTCGGCGCCCTTGAGCAGGCCGCCGGCCACCCAGACGACCCGGTCGTAGGCCGCCAGCGAGGCAGCGGCGGCGTGGGGGTTGGTGGCCTTGCTGTCATCGACGTAGCGGACGCCGTCGAAGGCGCCGACGAGGCAGTTGCGGTGCGGCCCGGGACGAAAGGCGCGCAGTCCGGTGCCGGCGGCGGAGGCCGGCACGCCGGAGGAAAAGGCGAGCCCGGCCGCGGCGAGGGCGTTGGCGATGTTGTGCGGGCCGGGTAGCGCAATGTCGGCGGCGGCCGCGAACTCCCCGCGGCCGAACGCCCGGTCGACCAGGACGCCCTCGACGACACCCAGCTGACCGGCGGCCGGCGGGCCGAGCGTGAAGCCGGCGGCCGGCGGGCCGAGTGTGAAGCCGGCGGCCGGCGGGCCGAGCGTGAGGCCGGCCCCCGGGCCGCCCGCCAGGCGGGCTGCCGACGGCTCGTCGGCGTTGTACACAGCGACGGTGCCCGGCGCGAAGATCTTGCCCTTGTCGGCGGCGTAGCGCTCGAGGGTGCCGTGCCAGTCGAGGTGGTCGGCCGCGATGTTGAGCACCGCGGCGGCCTGCGGCACGACGGTGGACGACCAGTGCAGCTGGAAAGAGGAGAGCTCGACGGCGAGCACGTCGTACGGCTCGCCGACCACCTGCACCAGCGGCCGGCCGATGTTGCCGGCGGCGACGGTCCGCAGGCCGGCGGCCCGCAGGATCGCGGCCAGCATCTCGACGGTGGTGGTCTTGCCGTTGGTGCCGGTGACGGCCAGCCACGGCGCCGCGGCCGGCCCGCGCAGCCGCCAGGCCAGCTCGATCTCGCCGATCACCTCGACACCGCGGGCGGCCGCATCGCTCAGGACGGGGTGGTCGGGGCGCCAGCCCGGTGAGGTGACCACCTGCTCGATCCCGGCCGGCACGGCGGACAGCTCGAGGGCGACCGTCGCCCCGAGGGCGGTCAGCGCCTCGGTCCGGGCCGAGGCGAGCCGGTCGGTGACCGTGACCCAGGCCCCGAGCCGCAGCAGGACCTCGGCCGCGGCGACGCCGGAGAGGCCGGCGCCGGCGACCAGCACCGAGCGGCCGCGGTAGGACCCGGCAGCCGACCCGGTCACTGCCCCTGACCGACCAGGAAGTCGGCGTAGAACAGCCCCAGCCCGGTCGCGACGGCGACGCCGGCGATGATCCAGAACCGGATGACGATCGTCACCTCGCCCCAGCCGGCCAGCTCGAAATGGTGCTGCAGGGGCGCCATCCGGAAGACCCGCCGGCCGGTCATCTTGAAGACCGCCACCTGGATGATCACCGACAGGGTGATCAGCACGAACAGGCCGCCGAGCACGGCCAGCAGCAGTTCCGTGCGGGTGAGGATGGCCATCCCGGCGAGCAGGCCACCGAGCGACAGCGAGCCGGTGTCGCCCATGAAGATCCGGGCTGGCGAGGCGTTCCACCACAGGAAGCCGAAGCAGGATCCCGCGGCGGCGAACGCGACCAGCCCCAGGTCGAGACCGTCGCGGACCGAGTAGCACTTGGGCGTGCCGGTCGGTGTGCCGCACTGGTGGCGGAACTGCCAGAACGAGATCAGCGCGTACGCGATGAACACCATCACCGCGGTGCCGGTCGCCAGGCCGTCCAGGCCGTCGGCGAGATTCACCGCGTTGGAGGCGGCCGTGACGATCAGGTAGGCGAGCAGCACGAACCCGACCGCGCCCAGCGGCAGCCACGGCAGGTCGCGCAGGAAGGAGACGTCGGTGGAGGCGGGCCGGATCCCCTTGGCGTTGCGGAACTGCAGCGCCAGCACCGCGAAGGTCACCGCGATGACCAGCTGGGCGAGCAGCTTGGCCTTGGTGTCCAGGCCCAGGCTGCGCTGCTTGCGTACCTTGATGTAGTCGTCGGCGAAGCCGACCGCGCCGAGGGCGGCGAAGAGCCCGAGCACCAGGACCGCGCTGGCCGTCAGCCCCGCTCCGTTGGTGGCCGCCAGGACCAGGTGCGCGGTGGCGTAGCCGAGCACCGTCGCCGCGATGATCACCAGGCCGCCCATCGTCGGGGTGCCCCGCTTGGAGTGATGGCTCGTGGGTCCGTCGTCGCGGATCTCCTGGCCGATGCCGTGCCGGGTCAGTGACCGGATGGCCAGTGGCGTGCCGAAGATCGCGATGAGGAAGCTGACGAAGCCGGCGACCAGGATCGATCTCACGCGCCGTCCTCCACCAGCGCCAGTGCAACCCGCTCGAGGCCGGCCGCCCGCGACGCCTTGACCAGGACGATGTCGCCGGTCCGCAGCTCGGACCGCAGCAGGCGCAGCGCCGCGTCGATGTCGGGCACGAGCACGGACTCCTCCCCCCGCGATCCGGCCTGTACGGCTCCAGCATGCACGGGGGCAGCCGCCGGCCCGACCGCGACGAGCCGGTCGACGCCCGACTTGTTGACGAGGCGACCCAGCGCGTCGTGCGCGGGCTGGCTGTGCGGCCCGAGCTCGGCCATGTGCCCAAGCACCGCCCAGGTACGCCGGCCGGCGCCCATCGCGACCAGTGCCCGTAGCGCGGCCCGCATGGACTCGGGGTTGGCGTTGTAGGCGTCGTTGACCACGGTGATCCCGTCGGCGCGTTCGGAGACCTCCATCCGCCAGCGGCTGACCGGCCGGACCTGCGCCAGCGCCCCGGCGACGGCGGCGACCGGGAGGCCGAGCTCGATCGCGACGGCGGCCGCGGCCAGGCTGTTGGCGACGTGGTGCTCGCCGTGCAGGGGCAGCTGCACCGGCGCCTGCTGGCCGCCGGCCACCAGCGTGTACGATGGCCGGCCCCGGTCGTCCAGCCGCACGTCGGCTGCCCGCACATCGGCGTCGGCGGCGGTGCCGGTGAGGACGACCCGCGCGGCGGTCGCGCCGGCCATCGCCCGGACCCGGGGATCGTCGGCGTTGAGCACGGCGACGGCGGTCGCGGGGAGGCCGGCGACCAGCTCCGCCTTGGCCTGCGCCACCACCTCGGCGGAGCCGAACTCGCCCAGGTGCGCGCTGCCGACATTGAGCTCGACGGCGATCTGCGGCGTGGCCACCCGGCACAGCGCCGCGATGTGGCCGAGCCCGCGGGCGCTGTACTCCAGCACCAGGTAGCGCGTCTGCTCGGTGGCCAGCAGGACGGTGTAGGGGTGCCCGAGCTCGTTGTTGAAGGAGCCGGGCGGCGCGACGGTGGGGCCGAGACGGCCCAGCAACACGGCGACGAGGTCCTTCGTGGAGGTCTTGCCGCTGGAGCCGGTGATCCCGACGACGGTGACCCACGGCAGCCGCCCCAGGACCGCGTGGGCCAGGGCGGACAGCGCGGTCAGCACGTCGCCGACGACGACGGCCGGCTCCCCGACCGGGCGGGTCGCCAGCACCCCCACGGCACCGGCAGCCCGGGCGGCGCCGGCCGCGTCGTGGCCGTCGGACCGCTCGCCGCGCAGCGCCAGGAACAGGTCGCCCGGGCCGGCCTGGCGCGAATCGAACACCACACCGGTGACCACCGCGCAGGGGTCGGGCGCATCTAGCAGCCGGCCGCCGGTGATCGCGGCGACCTCCGACAGGGCCAGCGGGATCACGGCGACACCCCGGCGAGCAGGTCGGCCAGGACCTGCCGGTCGTCGAAGGGGTGGACCACGCCGGCCACCTCCTGACCCTGCTCGTGTCCCTTGCCGGCGACCAGCACGGTGTCGCCGGGACCGGCCGCCGCCACTGCGGCGGCGAGAGCCGCGCGCCGGCCGGCGATCGTGAGCACCCGGGCGCCACCTGCGGCGCGGGCTCCGGAGGCGACGGCTTCCCGGACGGTGGCCGGGTCCTCCGAGCGCGGGTTGTCGTCGGTGACGATCACCAGGTCGGCGCCCCGGGCCGCCGCCTGCCCCATCAGCGGCCGCTTCTCCCGGTCCCGGTCCCCGCCGGCGCCGATCACGATGATCAGCCGGCCGCGGGTCATCGGCCGCAACGCGTGGAGTGCGTTGGTGATCGCCTCCGCCGTGTGGGCGTAGTCGACGACGGCGAGGAAACCCTGGCCACGGCTCACCTTCTCCATCCGCCCCGGGATGTCGACGCCGGCGATGCCGCGCACCGCGTCGGCCGGCGGTACGCCGAGGGTGACCAGGGCGGCGGTGGCCAGCAACGCGTTGGCCACGCTGAACTCCCCGGGGCTGGGCACGGTAGCGCCGTACCTTCCGTCGGGCCCGAGCACCGTATAGGCGGAGCCGCCCGCCGGGCTCGGCGTGATGCCGGCCGCCCGCCAGGCCGCCCCGACCTGCCCGGCCGCCGACACGGTGACCGTCGCCGGCCCGACCAGTCGCCGGCCGTACCCGTCGTCGACGTTGACCACCTCGTACCGGCAGCGACCGTCGAAAAGCAGAGCCTTGGCGGCGAAGTAGGACTCCAGGTCACCGTGGAAGTCCAGATGGTCCTGGGAGAGGTTTGTGAACAGCCCCGCGGCGAACCGGGTGCCGGCCACCCGGCCCAGGGTCAGCGCATGGCTGGAGGCCTCCATCGCCACGGCCGTCACGCCGCGTTCGCGCATCACCGCGAACAACGCCTGCAGGTCGGTGGCCTCCGGCGTGGTACGCAGGCTGGGCACGCTGTCGCCGGCGATCCGGGTGTCGATGGTGCCGATCAGCCCGGTCCGGTGCCCGGCGGCCCGCAGACCCCCCTCGAGGAGGTGGGCCACCGTGGTCTTGCCGTTGGTGCCGGTCACGCCGATCACCATCAGGCCGGCCGACGGGTCGTCGTACACCCAGGCGGACACGTCGCCGAGCACGTCGCGCGGCCGGTCGACGATCACGACCGGGACCCCGCTCAGCGCCGTAAGTGCCTGACCGGCCGGATCGGTGAGCACCGCGACGGCGCCACGGGTCACCGCATCGCCGGCGAAGCGGGCGCCATGGGTACGGGCGCCGGGCAGCGCGGCGTACAGCTCACCCGGCCGGACGGCTCGGCTGTCGTGGGTGACGCCGCTGACGCTGACATCGGAGTCCGGGGCCGGCCGGCCGAGCCGGTCGCAGAGGTCGGCCAGCCGATGGGGCCGGTTGCGTTCGGGACGCAGCGCAGAGAGGGCGGGCACGACGGCCAAGGTTACGGCCGCGGGTCGGCCAGGAACTTCTCCGGTGGCGCCGTGCCCTCCGGCGGCACCTGGTAGTGCCGCAGCGTGTAGCTCATCAGCTCCTGGAAGAGCGGCGCCGACACCGCACCACCGACCCCGCTGGGCGCATGGACGAAGACGGCGACGACGTAGCGCGGATCCTGCGCCGGAGCCATTCCGATGAAAGACGTCACGTTGCCCTGGACGTAGTGGCCCTTCTCCACCCGCTGCCCGGTGCCGGTCTTGCCGGCGATGACGTAGCCCGGGATGGCGGCCCGCTTGCCGGTGCCCTCCCGGCTGGTGATCGCCGACATGTCGGTCCGCATCACCGCAGCGACCTCGGGTGAGAGGACCCGGGTCGCCGCCGGCGGGGCGGCCGGCGTGAAGCCGTCCGCGGTGCGGGTGCCCCGGACCAGGCTCGGCGTCAGGCGTACGCCGTCGTTGGCGATGGTCGCGTACGCCACCGCCATCTGTAGCGGCGTGACCGCGACGCCGAGGCCGATCGGGATGCCCCCGTAGGACGGGCCCGACCAGTTGGCCGGGGGCTGCACGATGCCCGGGCTCTCGCCGGGGAAGTCCAGGCCGCTCATGGAGCCCAGGCCGAATTTGCGCTGGAAGTCGTACAGCCGCTGCGCCCCGAGCTTGCCGGCGATCTCGATGGTGCCCACGTTGCTCGACTGGGCCAGGATGCCCATCAGGGTGATGCCGACGGTGCCGTGCGGGTGGGTGTCGGCGAAGGTCTTGCCACCCTTGCGGATGGTCGGCGGCACCAGCAGGACGGTGTCCTTGTTAATCACGCCGGTCTGCAGGCCGGCGGAAATCGTGATCGCCTTGTGGACCGAGCCGGGTTCGACCACGCTGGACACCGCCGCGTTTCCCCGGGCGGCGGCCGGCGCCGCACCGGGGTTGGCTGCGTCGAAGCTGGGATAGCTCGCCAGGGCCATGATCTGGAACGTCCTGGTGTCGAGCACCACCGCGGAGCCGGTGAATGCTCCGGTCTGCTGCATCCGGGTGGCCAGCGACTGCTGGGCGACGTACTGCAGGTCGCGGTCGAGGGTGAGCTCGACGGAAGTGCCCGGTGCGGCCGGGACCTGACGGTCGAGGCCGCTGGGCATCGGCTGACCGTTCGGTGTGACCTCGTACTCGTGCGACCCGGCCTTGCCGCGCATCAGCCTGTCGTAGCGGCTCTCGATGCCGGCCAGGCCGCTGCCGTCCCGCCCGACGAATCCGATCACGTTGGCGGCGAGGTCATGACCGGGTACGTCACGCCGGGTCTCGGGCAGGCTCGCGATGCCGGGAAGCTTGAGGTCGGTGATCGCCTTGGCCGCCTCGGGCAGCAGGCCGCGCTTGAGGTAGACGAAGCGCCCGGGCCGGGTCAGGGCGGCGAGCAGGGTGGCCTGGTCCACGGCGAGGGGGCCGGTGAGCCGCGCTGCCGTGCCGGCTACGTCCTTGACCATCGAGGGGTCGACGAAGATCGCCCGCGCCTCCACGCTGCGGGCCAGGACATTGCCGTCCCGGTCGAGGATGTCGCCGCGCTGGGCGGGCAGCACGACGCTGCGCAGGCGGTGCTTCTCGGCCTGGGCGGCGTACGCGGTGCCGTCGAGGCCCTGCAGGACGACCAGCCGTCCGCCGATGACGGCGAACAGCGCAAGCACGGTGACCAGCCCGAAGCGCAGCCGGCGGGTCGGGTTGCCCAGCCGGACCTCGCGGGCCGGCTGAATCTGCCGGCGGCGCGGCGCGGGCCGGTGAGGCGGGGTCCGGGTCATCTACGTCCTCTTCATCAGTGGCCGGCCTGGGCCGGCGTGGGGACGACGGTCCAGCCGGCGGCGGCGCCGGCCGGGGTCCCCGGGGGCGCCTTCGTCGTCGCCGGCCCGGTGGACGCGCCGGGCGAGGCGAACCGCACCGGCGTCGGGACCGTGGCCGGGGTGGGGACACCCAGCACCTTGCCGTCCCGCAGCCGGATGAAGGCCGGCGTCCCGGCCGGCACCATGCCCAGCGCGCGGGCCCCGGCGGCCAGCGCCGCCGGGGCCTCGACGGCATCGAGCTCCCGCTGCAGCCGCTGCTGGGTCAGGTCCAGTGCCGCGCCGCTGGCCTGCAGGTCACGGGCCCGGAACGAGTTCTGCGCGATCACCGTATTGAGGACGAGCAGCCCGATCAGGCCGGTGGCCAGGAACCCGATGACCAGGGCGACGAACGGCGCCCGCGGCGGCTGGAGGCGGCCGGTGGGCACCAGCCGCAGCTGGGCCGCCGGTGCCGGGCGCGGGCGCCGGCCGACCGCGGATGCCGGGGCTGTCATGCGGCCACCCCGATCCGCTCCGCGGCCCGCAGCCGGGCCGAGGCGGCGCGCGGGTTGGCCACGACCTCGTACTCGGTCGGTTTCTCCGCCCCACGGGTGAGCAGCCGCAGGATGGGTTCAGTACCCGCAAGGATCACCGGCAGACCGGCCGGCGTGCGGCTGGCCGCGCCGGCCGCCAACGTGCGTTTGACCATCCGGTCCTCCAACGAGTGATAGGACAGCACCACGATTCGGCCTCCCAGGGCGAGTGAGTCGATCGCCGCCGGAAGGGCGGCAGCCAGCGCATCGAGCTCGCCGTTGACCTCGATCCGCAGCGCCTGAAAGGCGCGCTTGGCGGGGTGTCCCCCGGTGCGCCGCGTGGCGGCCGGGATGGCGTCACGGACCAGCTCGGCCAGGGCCGCGCTGGAGGTCAGCCGCTCCTGCCGGCGGGCCCGGACGATGGCGCCGGCAACGCGGGAGGCGAAGCGCTCCTCGCCGTACACCCGCAGGATCCGGGCCAGCTCGCCGACCGGATAGTCGTTGATCACGTCTGCGGCGGTCGGCCCCGTCGTCGGGTCCATCCGCATGTCCAGCGGCGCGTCCTTGGCGTAGGAGAACCCACGCCCGGCCTCGTCGAGCTGCAGTGAGGACACCCCGAGGTCGAAGAGCACGCCGGCGACCTCGGAGATCCCCAGGTCGGCCAGCACCTGCGGCATGGCGTCGTAGACGGCGTGCACCAGCCGGCTGCGCGCGGCGTACGGGCGGAGCCGCTCGCTGCAGCGCAGCAGCGCCTCGGGGTCCCGGTCCAGACCGATCAGCGTCAGCTCGGGGTGGGCCGAGAGCAGCGCCTGGGCGTGACCCCCCATCCCCAGGGTGGCATCGACGACCACGGCCGGCCCCCGGTCGAGGGCGGGCCCGAGCAGGGCGAGGACCCGGTCGGCCAGGACCGGCACATGAGCCGCGGCCGGCTCGCTGTGGCTCGACAATCTCGACCCTTCGGTTCGTCATGCGGTGTGGGGCGGCGTTGCGTGACGGGCGGTGTTCGGGTGACGGGCGGTTGCTCGTTCGGCGGGGTCCTCGCCCGCTGTCCCTCCTGGCGCCGGGGAAGTGCGTCAGGAGCGACGGCGGACGAAGAACGCGCGGCACGAACCGCTGCGGCTCAGAGGAGGCCGGGCAGCACCTCCTCCGACACGTCGGAGAAGATCGGCTCCTGCTCGGCCTCGTAGGCCTGCCAGGCGGCGGCGTCCCAGATCTCGAGCCGGGTGTTCTGCCCGATGACGACGCAGTCGCGGGTCAGTCCGGCATAGGCCCGCAGCGGCGGCGGGATCGTGATGCGGCCCTGCCGGTCGGGTGTCTCGTCGGAGGCGCTGGCGAAGAAGACGCGGGTGTACGCCCGCGCTGCCTTGTCCGTGCTGGGCACCTCGCGCATCCGCTCCGTCATCCGGACGAACTCCTCCGCCGGATACACGTAGAGGCTGTGCTCCTGGCCCTTGGTGATCACCAGTCCGGGAGCGAGCTCCGGCCGGAACTTCGCCGGAAAGATCAGCCGGCCCTTGTCGTCCAGGCGGGGGTGATGAGTGCCGAGGAACACCGGCCGCCCCCTTCTTGCACCCCACCCGGACACTTTGGCCCCACTGCGCACCACACTACTCCACTTCGCTCCACATGAGCGCTGATTCGGTCGTGTTCCGTGTCGGTGGCCCCCCGGATTGCCGGCGGCTCTTCCCGGCGCAGGGATGCCGATCGCGGGCTCCGACCGCATAGCCTGAGCAGATGCGGCAGGATACGGAGGTCGACCCCGCCGAAGGCGTCAAGGAGGACCCGGTGGTCACGCACAGCGCCTTTACAGACGATGCGCTGAGCAACGACGACCCCGAGGTCGGCGGTCAGGCCGGCGGTCTGGACGATCTGCTCGTCGCTGCCGGTCGGATCATGTCCAACATCGAGCGAGTCATCGAGGGCAAGGCCGAGGCGGTCCGGCTGACCATGGCCGCCATGCTGGCCGAGGGCCATCTGCTCATCGAGGATGTCCCCGGAGTCGGCAAGACCAAGCTCGCCAAGGCGCTGGCCCGCTCGATCGACTGCTCAGTACGACGGATCCAGTTCACCCCCGACCTGCTGCCCAGCGACGTGACCGGCGTGTCGGTCTACAACCAGGAGACCCGGGACTTCGAGTTCAAGCCGGGCGCGGTGTTCGCCAACCTGGTAGTCGGAGACGAGATCAACCGGGCCTCGCCCAAGACCCAGTCCGCGCTGCTCGAATGCATGGAGGAACGGCAGGTCACCGTCGACGGCGTGACCTATGAGCTGCAGTCGCCGTTCATGGTCATCGCCACCCAGAACCCCATCGAGATGGAGGGCACCTATCCGCTGCCCGAGGCGCAACGCGACCGCTTCACCATCCGCCTCGCGATGGGCTATCCCGATGCCGCCTCGGAGCTAGAGATGATCGACTTACACGGGCGCACCGATCCGCTGGACGAGCTGCTCCCGGTGTCCGACGCCGGCGAGGTGCGCCGGCTGATCGGCATCGCCGCGCAGGTGCACGTGTCGGAGGCCCTGCGCCGGTACGCGATCGAGATCGTGACGGCCACCCGGCAGTCCGCCGACCTCCGCCTGGGAGCATCGCCGCGCGCCACCCTGCACCTGGTGCGGACCGCGCGAGCGGTCGCCGCGCTGGACGGGCGCGACTTCGTCCTGCCCGATGATCTGCAGGATCTGGCCGGTCCAGTGCTCGCCCACCGGCTGCTGCCCACTCCCGAGGCGCAGATCTCGCGGCGGACACCCGAATCCGTGGTTCGTGAGATCGTCGCCCGGGTCCCGGTGCCGGCCGGCCGGGACGGCGGTCGAGCCGGCTCGACCGCCGTCGGACGCAGGAGCTTCTGATGCGCGAGGCGCTGGCCGGCCTCACCACCCGCGGGCGCTGCTTCCTGGCCGCCGGCGGGGCCGCGGCCCTGAGCGCGCTGGCTCTGCAGGAGCGCGACCTGTTGCGGGTCGCCGTCCTCCTTTTGGTGCTGCCAGTGTTCGCCGCCGTCGCCGTCACCCGCACCCGTTACCGGCTGGCCTGTTCACGCGTGCTGCAGCCCGCCCAGGTGCCGGCCGGCCAGCAGGCCCGCGTGGTGCTGCGGCTGGAGAACGTCTCGCGGCTACCGACCGGAGTGATGCTCCTGGAGGACACGCTGCCTTTCACCCTGGGAGGGCGTCCCCGCTTCGTCCTGGACCGGGTCAAACCCCGCGGTGTGCGCTCGGTGCACTATCCGATGCGCGCCGACATCCGCGGCCGCTACCAGATCGGCCCGCTCTCGGTGCGGCTGACCGACCCATTCGGGATGGTGGAGCTGAGCCGCTCCTTCGCCACGGTGGACACGCTGACGGTGACCCCCGTCGTCCACCCGCTGCCGGCGGTCCGGGTGGGTGGCGAGTGGGCCGGCGGTGGCGACAGCAGTGCGCGTTCGGTGGCTACGCATGGCGAGGACGACGCGGCGACGCGTGAATACCGCCACGGCGACGATCTGCGCAAGGTGCACTGGCGGTCGACGGCCCGCAAGGGCGAGCTCATGGTGCGCCGGGAGGAGCAGCCCTGGCAGAGCCGGGCGACGCTGGCCCTGGACACCCGGGCCGCGGCGCACCGGGGTGACGGCCCGGGGTCGAGCTTCGAGTGGGCCGTCAGCGCGGCCGCCAGCATCGCCGTCCAGCTGTCCTCCGGCGGTTACGCGCTGCGCCTGGTGACCGGCAGCGGTGCCGACGTCACCACTGCGGTCGGCCGCAACACCGCAGCCGCGCTGCTCGACCAGCTCTCCGAGGTGCAGGCCTCGCGCAATCTGTCCGTGGCGCCGGTGGTCGATGCCCTGCGGCGCAGCGGCGGCGATGGGCTGGTGATCGCCGTCCTCGGCCGTCTCGACAGCGCTGATGTCGACCTGCTCAGCCGGGCCCGCACCGGTACCACGGTCGGCCTCGCCGTCCTCGTCGACAGTGCCAGCTGGGTCGGTCTGTCGCCCCGGATGAGGACCGAGGCCCAGCAGGAGTACGACGCGGTGTCACGCCGCCTGGTCACCGCCGGCTGGCGGGTCCTGGAGGCGCACCATGGCACCGCGCTGGCAGCCCTCTGGCCGCAGGCGTCGGGACGCGGCGGCCGGCCGGCCGTATCCGCCGCAGGTGCGCGGTGAACGACCGCCTGCGGCTCACCGCCGTCTGCGGTGTGGCGACGCTGCTCGGGTCCGCTCCCTTGGGGCCGCTCTTCGACTCCTGGCAGTGGCTGAAGTACGCCTTCATCACGGTCGCCGTGATCACCGCGGCGGGAGCCCTCGCCCGACGGTTGGGCGTACCCGACGGGCTGGTGCCGCTGGCCAACCTGGCGGCCCTGACCCTGCTGGTCAGCATCATCTTCGGCACCGGCGCGGAGATCTACGGCGTCCTGCCGACCGGTGGCACGGTCGACGCGATCCACACCCAGCTCTCCGGGGCGTTCATCGACATCGTCCAGCTTGCCGTGCCGGTGCCCCCGCGCCGAGGGCTGCTGCTGCTCACCGTCCTCGGCGTCGGCGCGGTGGCCATCCTGGTTGACGCCCTGACGGTGAGCCTGCGCCGGTCGGCGCTGGCCGGGCTGCCCCTGCTGGCGATGTTCGCGGTGCCTGTCGCGGTCGTCCGCGACGGCATCGGCTGGCTGCCATTTGCCTGCGGAGCAGCCGGCTATCTGCTCCTGTTGATCTCCGAAGGACGCGACCGGATGAACCGGTGGGGGCGCCCGTTCGCCGAACAGGCCGGAGAAGAAAGCTGGCGCCCGGACCCGCTCGAAGGCTCACCGGTCGCCGCTGTCGGTCGGCGGATCGGGGCCGCGGCGATCAGCGTCGCGGTCGTGGTGCCGGCTCTGCTGCCGTTCGTTCACGCCGGCGGCCTGGCCGGGGGCACGGGCGACTCCGGCGACGGCAACGGCGCGGGGTCGGGAGCCGCCGCTCCGCTCAACCCGCTCACCGCCCTGCGCGGACAGCTGCGCCGGGAGCGCCCGCTGGAGCTGCTCCGGGTCAAGACAAGCGACCCGCGACCGTTCTACCTCCGGGTCACCACACTCGACATCTACACGCCGGCCGGCTGGAAGCAGGACTCGCTGTCGGGGTCGGACCGGCGGGTGGCCCAGGGTCTCCCCGATCCGGGCATCGGGGCCGGGGTCCCCACCACCAAGGTCTCGACCCGGGTCGAGGTGCGTGGCCTCACCACCTCGCAGTACCTGCCCGTCTACGCTGCGCCGACCAGAGTCGACGTCAAGGGTGACTGGCGCTTCGACCGGCCCAGCGGCACCGTCTTCACGACCCGGACGAACACCCGCGAGCTCAACTACCACTTCAGCTCGGTGGCGCCGGATCAGTCCAGCGCCGCTCTGGTTGCGCTGCTCAAGCAGTCACCTGCAGCCGAGGACTCGATGCAGGCGGCGTACGGCAGCGGCAACGTCCCCCCCGCCCCGGAAATCGTCTCCCGGGTCAAGGCCATCGTCGGGGCCGCGACCAGGACGCCGTACGAGAAGACGGAGGCGCTGTATGAGTACTTCCGCTCGCCAGGCAGCGGCTTCCAGTACACGACGTCGACCAAGCCGGGCAACAGCGGCAGCGACCTGCTCGACTTCCTGATCAACAAGCAGGGCTACTGCGAGCAGTACGCCTCGGCGATGGCGGTCATGGCCCGGTATGCCGGCGTGCCGGCCCGGGTCGCGATCGGCTACACCAAGGGCCAGCGCAAGGCCGGCTACTGGTCGATCTCGACCCGCGACGCCCATGCCTGGGTGGAGGTCTACTTCCAGGGGGTCGGCTGGGTGCCGTGGGACCCCACCCCCCTGGGCACGGGTGGCCGGGCGACGACCCTGCCCTACGCCGGCGCCGCCAGCGACTCCCAGACCGGCCCGCGCGCGGCCGTTCCCGGGGCCACCAACCCGCTGTCCGGCTCAGCCAAGCAGCAGCTGCTCACCCTCAAGGACCGTGAGAGCCGGCTCACCGACCGGCCTATTGCAGCTAACCTGCCCAGTGCCGCGGTGGTGCGGCAGAGCGACCACCGGCGATCGTGGGCCCTCGCCGGCGGGCTGGCCGTGCTGGCTCTTCTGGCGCCCGCCGCGGGCCGGTGGCTGCAGCGCCGCCGGCGCCTGCGCCGGGCCGCCGGCGGTGACCTCCGAGTAGCCGCCCACGCGGCGTGGGACGAGGTGTTGGCCACCGCGTACGACGTCGGGCTCGACCTCGACGAGGCCGAGACGCCCCGGGCTACCGCCGCTCGGCTCACCCGCCGGGCCCACCTCGACGAGCCGGCGGGCGCGGCGCTACGGCAGTTGGCTGCGAACGAGGAGCGGGCGCGCTATGCGCGGGAGCCGCGGCTCACCGAAGGGCTCGTCGTCACGGTCAGGGTGCTGCGTGGGGCGCTGCTGGCCGACGCCGAGCGGGGCACCCGGCTGCAGGCGAGGGCATTTCCCCCCTCGGCGATCAGCGGGGCGAGCCGGCGCGGCGGCTCGGGGCTGTCCGACGCACTCGACCGGATCGACAAGGTGCTGGCTCAGGGGCGCCGTGCGGTGCTGACGCGGTTAGCACCCCCTCGCTCGAGCTGACCCGAGCGTCACGCTGCGCTCAGCGGCCCCGCTCGTCGTCGCGGCGCCGCCAGCGTTGTTCCATCCGGTCCAGCATCGACGCCTTACGGGCCCGGGTCTTGGCCGGCCGCTCGCTGCCGACGAGCCGCAGTGGCTCCCGCCCGTTGACCCGCTTCCAGCTCGTTGCGGCCAGCACAGCAGCGCCGAACATGACGAGGAAACCGGTGAGGGCGACCGCATAGCCCACTGTTCGGCCGACGATCACGCCGGTGAAGAGCAGCAAGACGCCGACCACGAACAAAACGCCGGACTGCCAGAGCCGGCGTCGCGCCCGGTTACGCGGATCGGACGCCCGCACGGTAGAGGCGAATTTGGGATCCTCGGCGTACAGCGCGCGCTCGATCTGGTCGAGCAGTCGCTGCTCGTGCTCTGAGAGAGGCATTGACTCCCTCCCCTGCCGTACGGTCCTCCGACGACGCTCATGCGCAGTCCTGGTGACGAGTCTACGAGTGCATTCGCGCGTCGGAAAGGTGAGGCCTGGAATTGCCTAACCCCTGGGGTCAGAAACCTGTTCACCGGGCCGCATCCCGTCGGGCAGGGCCGTCCTGCGGCGGCGCTTGCGGTCGGGGCGGGCGGGCTCGTTGGCGACCAGAGCAGCCGGCTGTACGGCGCCGGCACCGAAGCGCAGCGCGGCCCGGTCCGCCGCTTGTTCGGCCTCCCGCCAGCCGTGCTCGGGCGCGCCGAGCAGCAGCTGCGCGGGGGCCGTCGCGCCGGCCAGCAGCCCCTCGACCCGCACCCCGACCAGCCGCAGGCGGGCCCGCTGCAACCCCAGGGCGTCGAACAGTGACCGGGCCGTGTCGTAGACCTCGCGGCCGACATCGGTCGGGACGTCAAGGGTGCGCGCTCGGGTGATGGTGGTGAAGTCGGCGAAGCGCACCTTGATGCTCACTGTCCGGCCGAGCTGTCCGGTGGCCCGCAGCCGGGTGGCGGTGCGTTCGGCCAGCCGCAGCAGCTCCCGGTGCACCACTTTCGGGTCGTCGATGTCGGTGCCGAAGGTCTCTTCAGCGCCGATGCTCTTGTCCGGCTCCTGCGGGACCACCCGGCGCGGGTCACGGCCCCAGGCCAGCGCGTGCAGATGCGGACCGGCCGCGGCACCCAAGGCGCGGCGCAACGTGCCAACCGGGGTGTTGGCGATGTCGCCCACCGTCTTGAGCCCCAGCCGCAGGAGGTGCTCCTCGGTGCGCTCGCCCACTCCCCATAGCGCTCCGACCGGCAGGGGGTGCAGGAAGCCGATCAGGCCGTCGGCCGGCACGACGAGAAGGCCGTCGGGCTTGCATCGAGCGGAGGCGAGCTTGGCCACGAACTTCGTGGCCGCCACCCCGACCGAGCAGGTGATCCCCTGCTCGTCGGCGATCCGGCCCCGGATCAGCTCCGCGATGGCGACGGGCCGGCCGAGGCGGCGCCGGGCGCCGGTCACATCGAGGAATGCCTCGTCGAGTGACAGCGGCTCGACCAGCGGCGTGATCGAGCGGAACACCTCCATCACCCCCCGCGAGGCCTCTGCGTAGGAGCCGAAGTCGGGCCGGATCATCGTCGCGTGCGGACACAGGCGGTGGGCCCGCATCACCGGCATCGCGCTGTGCACCCCGAACGCTCGCGCCTCGTACGTCGCTGACAACACCACGCCGCGCGACCCGTTGCCACCCACGATCACCGGCGTGCCGCGCAGGTCGGGCCGGCGACGCAGCTCCACGCTGGCGTAGAAGGCGTCCATGTCGACGTGCAGGATCGGGCAGCCCGCATCGTCGGCCGCCGGCCCGGGCGGGGGGCCGATCGGCGGCGGGCCGCTGCGACTCATGTGCCCGCCGGCCGATGGCGTCCCGGGCACTCGCCGAGTCCCTCGATCAGCCTCATCGGATCACTGCCGGCGGCCCAGCAGGTGCAGTTGGGTGGCGATGTCGCGAAACGGCGGCCGCGCGGATGCGGCCAGCTCGAACTCCAGCAGAGCCTCCAGTGCGCCGAACTCGGCGTCGGCTGCTCGCGACAGCAGGGCGCCCGGCAGTAGGTCGGCCACCACCCGCACTCCGTGCGCCGCCTCGACCCGCAGGCCGGCGGCGGCCAGCAGTGCGTTGGCCTCATCGAGGCCGTACCGCCGTAAAGTCCCGTCCCCCTCCCCCCATCGCCCGGCCGGATCGTCGAGCGCCCTGACCGCATCGGCGAAGTGGCCGCCGACAGCCCGGGCCAGCACGGTGGCGTTGCGGTTGGCGACCAGCACGCTGGCTGCTCCACCGACCCGCACCGCCTGGGCGATGGAGCGCAGGACGGCGGCCGGATCGTCGACCACCTCGAGCAGGCTGTGACACAGCACGAGGTCCTGGCTGTCCGCTCCGACGACGAGCGGAGCGGTGTCGGCGTCACCTTGCACGCCGGTGACGCGTGCGGCGACTCCGCGCTCGGCGGCCCGCCGCTCGAGGGCAGCCAGCGCGTCGGCGCTGGCGTCGACGACGGTGACGGTATGGCCGAGCTCGGCGAGCGGCACCGCGAACTGCCCACTGCCACCGCCGGCATCGAGCACGCGCAGCGGGCCGGGAGGATGCCGGTCGAGCTCGGCGCGCAGCACAGACCAGACGACGGCCGTACGCGGGGCGGTGTGGGCCCCACTGCGGTCAGACATTGGGCGGCTCCTCGTGCTGACCTCGCCGCACACGGTCGACGGACGACCGCCCGCTCGAGGGAATGCGGCGAGCGTATCGGCGGTGGACAGCTAGCCACCGGCGCTCCCGGGGCTGGAGTGCCACAGCTTGCGGGGCGCGTCCTTGACCGAGTCGCCGGCCGGCTTGATGTCGGAGTACGGGGAGAGCCGGAAGCCGGTGGTCGCCACCCGCGTGCCGCTGGCTGCTCGGCCGGATCCTGGTGGGCCGGATCCTGGTGGGCCGGATCCTGGTGGGCCGGATCCTGGTGGGCCGGATCCTGGTGGGCCGGATCCTGGTGGGCCGGTCGGGGGGCGGACCATCACCGGGCGGGACGACCGGCTTTCGGCGGCTCCGTGCAGCGCCTCCTCGGTGAGGATGGCGGGCGCTTCCATCGCGGCGGACACCGCGAGCAGGCCGCCCGACTCCCACTGCTCGCGCAACGCCGGCAGCTCCCAGCAGCCCAGCGCCCGGATCGAGATCCCGCGGGGGCCGGTCCGGCGGACGACACCGCGGATGACGAGCAGCCAGGAGTGGAACAGGGTGCTCGCATAGCCGACCTGTGCGTCTTCGAAGAAGGTCGCGTCGACCGGCCCGGTGGCATCGTCGAGGGTGATGAACACGACCCGCCGGCCGGACCGGATCGGCGGTGTCTGGGTGGCCACCTTGACTCCGGCGATGAGCACTTCGGCCTTGCTGCGGCAGCCGAGCAGGTCACGGGCCCGGGTGGCCCCCACCGCGGCGAGGAACGGCTCGTAGAACTCGATCACGTGGCGGCTCGCGTCGAGGCCGAGCACGTCGAGCTCGGCGTGCACCCGCTCCACATCGGTGAGCTCCGGCAGCCCGGACAGGGCGGTCCGGGCCGGGTCGTCGGCAAGGTCGAGGGTCAGCTGGACGTCGACCGGATCCGGTGCCGCCGCAGCCCGGGACTGGTCGGCCGCCTGACGGCGGATCGGGTCGTCGGGAGGTGGCCCACCCCTGGCGCCGGCACCCGTCCCTCTCCTCCTGGGTGCGGCGGCGCGGGCGGACCGGCGTACTCCTCTGGACCATTGGTCGAGCTCGGCGACCTGCAGCAGCAGGTCCCGGCGGGTCACCTGGCCGCGGCGGCGCACCGGCGGGCCGGTGCCTATGGCCGGCACCGGCAGCGAGGTGCCGATGCCGTAGAGGCTGTCCAGCCCGCCGGCCAGCACCAGCCGCTCACCGATCGGCCGGGACACCGCCGCGCGGTGCCAGAAGTCGGCCAGGGAACGGTAGGGCCGGCCGGCGATGATCCGGGCGACCTCGGCCGCGGAGATGCCCTTGACGTCGGCGAGGGCCAGCCGGATGCCGTACGCCCGGCCGTCGGGCAGGCCGGGCGTCTCGGGAGCGACCCGCGGTGGCTGGTCGAGGATGCCCGGCGGCGGCTCGTCGTAGATGCCCACCCGCTCCACCCGGTAGGTCGCGTCGGAGGCGTTGACGTCGAGACCGAGGACCGCGATCCCGAACTGGCGGGCGTCGTCGAGAATCAGCCGTTTGGGGTACATGCCGGGGTCGTGGGTGAGCACGCCGGCGAGGAAGGCGGCCGGGTGGTGTGCCTTGAGCCAGGCCGACTGGTAGGTCGGCAGGGCGAACGCCGCGGCGTGGGCCTTGCAGAAGCCGAAGGAGCCGAAGGCACGCAGCACCTCCCACGCTCGCTTGATGGTGGCGACGTCGTAGCCCCGGCGGAACGCGGCCGGATGGAACCAGACCCGCACCTCCTCCTGGCCGACCGGGTCACCCAGCGCCCGGCGTACCTCGTCGGCCTCGGCCAGCGAGCAGCCGGTGAGCACCGCGACGATCTCGAGCACCTGCTCGTGGAAGACCACCACGCCGCAGGTCTGCTCCAGCGCCGGCCGCAGGTCGTCGTGGAAGTAGCGCGGCGGTGCCCAGCCCTGCCGCGCCTCGAGGAACGGCGTCACCATGTCACTCTTGACCGGCCCGGGCCGGAACAGCGAGATGTCGATGATGAGGTCCTCGAACGTCTCGGGAGCGAACTTGCCGATCAGCTCGCGCTGGCCGGGCGACTCGATCTGGAAGCAGCCCAGCGTGCGGGTGGACTGCACGAGGGCGAACGTGGCCGGGTCGTCGCGCGGCACCGCGTCGATGTCGACGTGTACGCCGTCGACCCGCTGCACCTCATCGAGCGCGTGCGCCATCGCCGACTGCATCCGGATCCCGAGCAGGTCGAGCTTGAGCAGCCCGAGCTCCTCGACGTCGTCCTTGTCGAACTGGCTCATCGGAAAGCCCAGGTAGCTCGCCTCGACCGGGGTGCGGTCGAGCAGCGTCGCATCGGAGAGCAGGACGCCGCAGGGATGCAGGGCGATGTGCCGGGGCAGCCCGTCGAGACGCTCGGCGAGGGAGAACAGCAGGGAGAGCTGCCCCACGCCCAGACCGCTCGCCCGCAGCTCGGGCAGCTCGTGCAGCGCTTGGCGGAGTTGGCTGGCCCGGATGTGTGGAAACGACTTGGCCACCGCGTCGATCTCGCCCGGCGGCAGGCCGAGCGCGGCGCCGACATCGCGGATCGCGTGCCGGGCGCGATAGGTGTCCATCATTGACACGCACGCGCACCGCTGCGCACCGAATCGGGCGAGCACCGCTTCGTAGACCTCCATCCGCCGGGCCGACTCCACGTCGATGTCGATGTCGGGCAGCGCTTGGCGCAGCGGTGACAGGAAGCGCTCCATCAGCAGCCGGTAGCGGATCGGGTCGACATCGGAGATGCCGAGCAGATAGGTGACCAGGCTGCCGGCGCCCGATCCGCGGGCGGCGCAACGCACCTTCATCGAGCGGATGAGATCGGCGATGTCGCCCACCGTCAGGAAGTACGACGGATAGCCGAGTGCTCCGATGATGCCGAGCTCGTGCTCGAGCCGATCTCGAACCTCGGCGGTCAGGGCCATGCCGCGCCGGCCCAGGCCAGCCTCGCACCGGGCCCGCAGCACCGCACCCGCATCACCGGCAGCACCTTCACCGGTCGACAACTCGGGAAAGTGCACCTCCCCGATGCCCAGGTCGGCCCGGGGGTCGACGGCGCAGCGCTCGGCGACGTGCCGGGTGTGGGCGAGCAGCCGGCGCGCCGAGTCGTGGTCCGGGCCGCATATCTCGTCGGCTACTTCGGCCATCTCCTTGCCCGACTTCAGGTAGCCCTCGGCGTTGGTGCGGTCGACCGAGCGGGCGGCGAGCAGGACGAGCCGGCGGGCCGCGTCGAGCACGTCGGCCACCGGAGCATCGCCGCGGTCGGCATAGCGCACCGCGTTGGTCAGCACCGCCGGCACCCTCAGCTCGGCGGCGAAGGCCAGCAGTGCCGCCGACCGCCCGGTGTCACCGCGGCCACGATGTGCGACGACCTCGACGAGCAGGTCATCGGGAGGGATCACTGCCTGCCAGCGGGCCAGGACGGCCCGGGCCCGGTCGGGCCGGCGGGCGGCCACCGCATGGCCCAGCTCCGAGGTGGGCCCGAGCAGTACGAACAGCCCCGCCGCATGTGCGGCAACCAGCTCGATCGAGGTGACCGGCCGGCTCCGCTCCCCCGTCAGGTGGGTGGCACTGATCAGCCGGCAGAGCGCTGCCCACCCCCGGCCGTTCTGGGCCAAGAGCGTGACCCGGGGCAGTCGGAGGTCGACCTCGGCACCACCCCGGGCCGGGGTGCGCCGGCCCGGCCCGGCAGCACCGATCGATCCAGCCGAGACCGGAGTGCAGGCCAGGTCGACCCCGAACAGCGGTCGTATCCCGGCAGTGCGACATGCGGCGACGAACTTCACCGCGCCATAGATGCCGTCCCGATCGGTCAGCGCCAAGGCGTCCATGCCGTATTCGGCGGCTCGCTCGACGAGCACCCGCGGGGAGCTGGCACCGTGTCGCAAGGAGTAGCCGGAGGCCACGTGCAGGTGCACGAACGGGTCGGACATCTGCTCATCCGCCGGAGGTGAGTTGTCCGGAGGCGAGTTGTCCGGAGACGAGTTGTCCGGAGACGAGTTGTCCGGAGACGAGTTGTCCGGAGACGAGTTGTCCGGAGACGAGGAGCATCGGCTGGACCGCCAGGCCGAGCAAGGTCTCGACCACGGCAAGAAACGTCTCGGCGTCGCGGAGCAGGTCGTCGGCCTCCCGGACGGTCACCGCACGCGGTAGCCCGGCCTCGGCAGCCGCCCGTTTGGCCGCACCAGCGGCGAAGAAACCGGCCCACTCGGTGAGCTCGGGAGCGACCCGGCACAGCAACGTCCACGCGCTGGTCGGTCGGGGCGGGCGGCGTGGCGTGACCTCGACCGGCCGGGCCCGTGCGGCAAGCACCGCGGCAGCCCCCCGGAGGGCGGCGAGGTGGACGGCGGCATACCGCTCGGCGGGCCGCTCCAAGGTGGTCGACTCCTGCAGCGCCCGGCGGGCATGCAGGAGCAGGCTGAGGGCTGACTGCCGAGCCGGCGGCGGCATCCTGGCCATTGCCGGTCAGTCCTGCACGCGGACGATGGTCCACCGGCCGGGTGACCAGTCGAAGCACAGATCGAACACCCCGGTGCCCCCGAGCCGGCCGGATCCGGCCTCCACCCGCCAGAACTCCCGCTCACCGTCGTCGAGAGGACTGCCCGGGAATGTCCCGGCCGGCGCCGCCGGCCGAGCGGCCTGCCACCACCCGCCCGACTCGATCCAGTGATCGAGCACGGCTTGGATGAGGTAGAGCCGGCCTCGCCAGAGGAACTGCTCGGGCTGGTCGTCGTGCCGCCGCACCTCGGCGACATCGTCGACTGCGTCGTTGACGGCATCCCCATACAACCTGGTCACTGTCACCCTCCCCAACGGCTGGCACGGATCTCGGGTGCTGCTCGATCTCGTGTGCTGCCGGGAGGAAGGCGGGCAGCGGCGGTGCCGGCCCGCGGTGGCGCTTCCCCACGCCACCTCGGACCGCCACCTCGGGCCGGCGGCTCCCCGCCGCACCGCGGGGGTCGAGACCGCGGCGCGACGGAAGAGGTCCGCCTTTGCCGACCCGTCGGCCGGCACGTACTGTTCGAACACCTGCAGCTCGAACACCGTATTCGAACACATGTTCGAACTGCCTGAACAGTAAACCCTCGGTCCGACAGTGCGCAATCCGGTGCCCCACACCAGTTGGCAGGACGGTGACGCGGAACTAGGCCTGACGTTCCCGGGCCCGGCCCCGGGCCTCGCGCGGCACCGGCAGCGGAAGGGGAACAGACCACGTCGCGCCGGCCGGAGCCGGCCTCGGCAGGTGGTCCAGCACCGCGCCCAGCCGCTCGGGCGGCACGGCCGGGCTCCACAGGTAGCCCTGCCCGGCCTGGCAACCCAGTTCGGTGAGGCTCGCAAACTGGGCCGGTGTCTCCATCCCCTCCGCGACGGTCACCAGACCGAGGGCCCGTGCCATCTCGATGATGGCCGCGACGATCGCCAGGTTGTCGGGGTCATTGCAGTCGGCGGCCGGAACTGAAGCGGCCCCCAGGAGAAGCCAGCTCAGCCGGCGCCGCTACCGCGATCGCGCTCGGCGAGAAACCGCTCGAACTGAGCCGCCAGGTCGTCGCCGGTCGGCGTGGTGCCCGTGGTACCCGTCGCCTCGTCGACCGCCCCGCTGGCCTGCGCCCGGGTCTGGTTGTCGTACTGCTCCTCCAGCGCCCGGACCAGCGCCAGCGTCTCGGGCGACTCGGCGATCTGCCCGTCAACGGCGAGTCGCATCTGCTCCCCGGCCTCCAGGAGCGAGCCGGTCGGCAGGGTGAGACCGGTCGCCCCGCAGACGGCGTCGAGCAGCCGGGCCGCCGCGTCGGGATAGTCCACCTGCGACAGGTAGTGCGGCACCTGCACGGCGAAACCCATCGTCACCCGGCCGCGGGATCCGAGCTGCTGCTCCAGCAGCGCGTCGATGTGCCCGGGCACCCGCACCGTTGCACCCAGCGACTCATATCCCCGTACCAGGTCGGCGTCGCGGCTGTGCGCGATGACCCCCACCGGCCGGGTGTGGGGCGTCGCCCACGGGATGGCCGTCAGCCCTACCATCAGGCGAGCTCCGAGCCGGTCGACCAGCAGGTCCACCGCGTCGACGAACCGGCGCCACATCACGTCCGGCTCCGGCCCGGCGAGCAGGAGGAAGGGCACGCCGGCCGCGTCGACCAGGCGATGCACCACCAACCGTGGCTCGACGTACGCGGTAAACGACTGATCCTCGAACACCATCGCCGGCCGGCGAGCCCGGTAGTCGAGCAACAGGTCGACGTCGAACGTCGCGGCCACCGAACCCGCAAGCGTCGTCACCAGATGCTCGGCGGCGAGGCGGCCGGCGCCGCCGGCGTCGACGAAACCGTCCAGGGCGTGCAGCAGGATCGGACGTTCGCCGTCGATGCGCGCGTCATCCACCACGTCAACCAGATCTTCCGGACGTACGGCCACGGACCCATGATCGCACCCCGTGCCGCCCTGCCGTCTTGCTCGACCGGCGCCGGGCGGTAATCATCGAACCGTGGAAGACGCCACGTGGGAGGCGTACGAGCTGCCGACGCTGGCCCAGGCACCACCCGAGGACATGTTCATTCCACTGGACCAGCAACTGGCGAACGTCCGCGAGTGGAACGACATGCGCCGGTGGGGTTTCACCGCCGAGGACTTCCAGGCCATCGACCTCACGCCGCGCACCCACGCCAGCCCCCTCGTCGTTGACCTCATCGCCGTTTACCTGCACGGCAAGGGCGAGCTCGGACCGGTCCGTCACACCGCCGATGACCTGTGGCTGCTGGCCGCCGTCCAGCAGCCCAATTCCTGGTGCTGGGACGATTGGTACTGGGACCAGCCGGGCAGCGGGCTCAAGCCGGTACGGCTGGCTGCCGGCATCGTCCACCGGCCCGGCATTCGCCGGGTCACCCTCGATCTCGGCGCCCACTGGCAGCCGGGCCAGCACCTCAGCGTCCTGCGATTGATGAGTCCGGCGTCGGCGCACGCCGAGATCTTGGCTGCTGCCGCTCACTTCCCGAACTGGGTCCGCGCCATGGACGGCCACACGGTTCCGTACAGCTGGCTGGCCGGCTACCAGGTGACCATTCCGCGGAATTCTCGGCATTATCGCCTGCCATGCCTCACCTGGACGAGATATCGCCAGATGCTCAGCCTGACCAGCCACGAGGCGGCAAACACGCAATACGGCTGGGCGGCGCCGGTGTGCCTCCCCGACGGGCAGCCCCGCCGTCGCTAGCGCCGGCTTTACCCGTCACCACGAGCGCTGACCCGAATTCGCCTGCTCCGGGCTGTTGCCTCTATGTGTATGCTGTCCACAATCGTGGAGCGCCGGAACGGTGTCAACGTGGGATGTGGTGGCCAGCACGGGCGATGACCAGGTCAGGCGCCATGCCTACCGCCACGGCGACCTGCACCGTGCACTGGTTGAGGCCGGCCTCCAGATGGCCCGCGGCGGAGGGCCCGACGCCGTGGTGCTCCGTGAGGCCACCCGCCGGGTCGGCGTCTCACCCAACGCCGCCTACCGGCACTTCACCGATCACCGCGCGCTGCTCGAGGCGGTCTGCGCCGGCGCGCAGGCTGCGCTGGCAGACGCAATCGAGACCGAGCTGTCCGCCGCCCAGACCGGCGTGAGTGATCGGGCCGCGGAGGCCCGAGCGGGCCTCCGCGCGGTCGGGACCGCCTATGTCGCCTTCGCCCAGACCGAACCGGGGCTGTTCCGGACGGCTTTCTCCGTGCCCGTCGACCTTGCCACCGCCGCCAGTCCGGCCAAGGCGGGCAGCCGAGGTCGGACACCCTTCCAGCTCCTGGCCGCGGCGCTCGACATCCTGGTGGAAGCCGGAGTCCTGCCACCGCAACGCCGACGAGGCGCGGAGGCGCTTGCCTGGTCGGCCGTACACGGCCTGGCCGTCCTGGCCATCGACGGACCGTTGCGCGAATTCGACCGTGCGCAGATCGACTCGCTGACCCAGCGATTGGTGGACATGGTCGAATACGGCCTCTACGCGCCCAGCTAATCGCTTTCCAGCGGGTGATGCGGGTGGAGGGGCGCTGAGGTTGTTCCAGTCTGCCGGGTCGGGGGTGCTCGCGGCGGCTGCCCCGGCCGCGGTGGTGAGCTGTGCGGGCTTGGCGGTGACGGTGCCGGTCAGGGTGAACGTGACGCTCGTCCCAGCGTCGAGGGCCGGAAGTATCCAGTAGGCGCCGCTGACGGTGACCCGGTTGACCGTGACCGTGCCCGTCGTCGCGCCGGGCCAGACCTGCCGGTGCCCCTCGGGCTCAACTCGCTACAGCGCCGCCTGCGCTGTACAGCCCCGGTGGCGCTCTGCCAGAGTCGCCGCAGCAAGGCCGTCACCTTCGCGGAGGACACAGTGATGCATCCCAACGTCGAGCGCGTGACGGCGGCCCTGCACACGCTCGGGTCGTCGGGGGCGGTGCGTGAGCTGTCGGTCGCCGCAACCACCGCGGCGCTGGCCGCCGAGGCACTCGGGGTCGAGGTCGGCGCCATTGCCAACAGCCTGGTCTTCCGGTCGACCGAGCCGGTCCTGGTGCTGGCCAGCGGCCGGCATCGGGTCGACACAGCCAAGGTGGCCGCCCTGCTGCGGTTGCCGTCGCTGGAGCGGGCCGACCCGGCCTATGTGCGGGCGGCTACCGGCCAGACCATCGGCGGTGTTGCGCCGGTCGGCCACCCTCATCCGCTGCGGACGGTGGTCGACACGGCACTCGCCGACTATCCCGTGGTCTGGGCCGCCGGGGGCACCGCCCACACCGTTTTCCATACCAGCTACGACGAGCTGCTCCGGATCACCGGCGGTACGCCGGCCGAGGTGTGCTGACCGCTTAGGCTCGATGGCGATGAGCGAGCCCGTACCCGCCCTGGTCACGCTGCACGTGTGGAGCGTGCCGCCTCGACGCATCCCGGCGGCCGTCCTGCGGATGGCCCTCGACCGCCGGCCGGTCCGCCGGATGCCGGGCCTGCGTTTCGGCAAGCTGCTGGGCATCGGCGACGGCGCGACCTTCGCGATCGGCGACAGCGACCCCACCCGGTGGGCACTGCTCAGCACCTGGGCCGGCCCCGACGCCGCCGACGCCTTCGAGCGATCGCAGTTGGCGCGGCGGTGGCGGCGGATGGCGACCGAGCGGTGGCGGGCCGACCTGCTGCCGCTGGCCTCGCGTGGCCGGTGGTCGGGCCGGCAGCCCTTCGGCGAGCCGCAGCCGGCCCGCTGGGCCGGCCCGGTCGCCGCCCTGACCCGGGCGCGCCTGGACCCCCGCAAGGCCGTGACCTTCTGGCGAGCCGTACCGCCGGTGGCCGCCGACCTCGGCCCGCGCCAGGGTCTTCGGGCGGCGATTGGCCTCGGTGAGGCGCCGGCCCTCTTTCAGGGCACCTTCAGCGTCTGGGACAGCGCTGACGCCCTGGCCGACTTTGCCTACCGCGGCCCGGCCCACCTCGAGGCGGTACGGCGTACCGACGACGAGCGCTGGTACGCCGAAGAACTGTTTGCCCGGTTCGGCGTCCTGGCCAGCTCCGGCACCCTCTACGGCCGCGACCCGATGTCATGACCGCGCAGCCCGGACGCTCCGATGCGCGTCCCCCGGTCGAGTGGTCACCGGACGACCTGCGCCGCCATCTCGATGAGGTACTGGACGTCTACTGCGCCGCCATGGGCTATCCCCGCTCGGCCGGCCGGCAACGCAAGGGTTACGTCGTCGTCCACAGCGAGCGGTCGGGGTTCCGCGCGATCGGGACCCACGACCCGACCGGGGCGGTGATCGGGTTCGCCTACGGCTACCGCGGGGCCCCCGGACAGTGGTGGCACGACGAGGTCCGCAGCGGCCTCAGCGACGAGCAGGCCGACCGGTGGCTGGCCGACCCCTTCGAGCTGTGCGAGCTGCACGTACGACCCGACCATCAAGGCCACGGCCTCGGCCATCGGCTGCTTGCGGGCCTGCTCGAAGACTGCCCGCAGCAGACGGTGGTTCTTTCCACCCCAGAAGGCCCGTCGCGGGCCTGGCGGCTGTACCGCCGGGTGGGGTTCACCGACGTACTGCGCCGGCACCGGTTTGCCGGCGACAACCGGGATTTCGCCGTGCTCGGCCGGTCATTGCCATTCGACGGTTCGCTGTTGCCGCGTTACGGGTCCTCGCCGCTTCACGGGTCGCTTCACGGGTCGTTGCCGCTTCACGGGTCGTTGCCGCTTCACGGGTCGTTGCCGCTTCATGGTGGCACCGCCGACGGACGGCATGACTGAGGCCGGTCGGCGGCTGGCACGGCGGCTGGCACGGCTCCTGGCTCTGCTCCTGGCGGTGGCCACCGTCGCTGCCCAGATCGCCTACCCACTGGTGCATGGCGCGAGCCGATCGACCCTCACCGTAGTGACTGTCGTCGCCTTCTTCGGTGCCTCCGTAACGCATGCGCTGGCCACCCGGGGGGCGCGCTGGACAGCAGTGCTGGTGCTCGTCACGGCCGGCGGCGGCCTCCTGGCCGAGGCGGCCGGCGTAGCGACCGGGGCACCGTTCGGCCGCTACACCTACGCCGGCAGCCTCGGCGCCAAGGCGTTCGGGGTGCCGCTGGTCATCCCGCTGGCCTGGACGATGATGGCCTATCCCGCCTACGTCGTGGCCGGGCGGCTGACCGCCGGCCGGCTCGGGCGCGGCCTCGTCACCGGTGCCGCCCTCGCGTCCTGGGACCTGTTCCTCGACCCGCAGATGGTCGACGCCGGGCACTGGCGGTGGGCGCACCCCACGCCGCACCTCCCCGGCGTTCCGCACGTGCCACTCAGCAATTACGCCGGCTGGCTGGTGGTCGCCGCGCTGATGGGGCTGCTGCTGGTCGGCGTGCTGCCGCACCGCTCCCCCGCCGGCGACGCGGTGCCGATCGGCTTGTACCTGTGGACGTACGCGTCCTCGCTGCTGGCTCATGCGGCCTTCTTCGGGTTGCCCGGGTCGGCCGCCTGGGGCGGGCTGGGGATGGGGCTGGTGGCGCTGCCGCTGGCCCGCTCGCTGCTGGGCCCCTTGCCGCTGGGCCCCTTGCCGCTGGGCCCCTTGCCGCTGGGGCGCTCGCTGCTTGTCCGCTTGCCGCTGGGGCGCCGATGAGACCGGTCCGCTGGTGCGCCGCGGCAGCCGTCGTCGCGTCGGCCCACTCCTGCCTCAACGCGGTCCTGCTCCGCCGGCCGGCGGGCCGGCCGGCGCCACTCGAGGGCCCGGTCTCGGTGCTGCTGCCGCTGCGCGACGAGGCCCCTCGCGTGGCGGCCTGCCTGCGGGCCCTGCTCGCCCAGACCGCCGGCCCGCGGATGGAGGTGGTCGTCCTCGACGACGGCTCCACGGATGGCTCGGCCGGGATCGTCCGGGCGGTCGCCGGCGACGACCCGCGGGTGCGCCTCCTCACCGGCCGCCCCCTTCGATCCGGCTGGCTGGGCAAACCGCACGCCTGCCAGCAGCTGGCCGGCGCGGCCGACCCGGCGTCGGAGGTGCTGATCTTCATCGACGCCGATGTGCTGCTCGCCCCCGACGCGATCGCCGCGACGGTGCACTGCCTGCGCAGCGCCGGCCTCGACCTCGTCTCGCCGTACCCGCGCCAGGTTGCGGTCGGCCTCGGTCCGCGGCTGGTCCAGCCGCTGCTGCAGTGGTCATGGCTCACCTTTTTGCCGTTGCGGCTGGCCGAACGCTCACCCCGGCCATCCCTCGGCGCGGCCAACGGCCAGCTCCTCGCGGTCCGCCGGGAGGCCTACGACCGGGCCGGCGGCCACACCGCCGTGCGGGCCGAGGTGATCGAGGACGTCGCCCTGCTGCGGGCGGTCAAGGCGGCCGGCGGCACCGGCGGCGTGGTCGACGGCACGGCGCTGGCCACCTGCACCATGTACGACGACTGGGCCGGCGTGGCCGACGGCTACGGCAAGTCGCTGTGGACGGCGTTCGGCTCGCCGGCCGGCGCCGTCGCCGTGCTGGCAGCCCTGACGGCGATGTACGTCGTGCCGCCGCTGGCCGCCCTCCGGGGATCACCGGCCGGCCTCGTGGGCTATGCCGCCGCCGTGCTCGGCCGGATTGTGACCGCCCGCCGCACCGGTGGCCAAGCCTGGCCGGACGCGTTCGCCCACCCGGTCTCGGTCATCGCCTTTGGCTGGCTGACCGCCCGTTCGATGTCTCGGCACCGGCGCGGAGAGCTCGCCTGGAAGGGACGGCCACTGCCATGAGCCGTGTCGTCGTCATCGGAGCCGGCGTCGGCGGCATCGCCGCCGCAGCCCGGCTGGCCGCCGGCGGCCACCAGGTCACCGTATGCGAGCAGGCCGGCGAGGTCGGGGGCAAGCTGGCCGAGCTGCGCGTGGACACGCCGGCCGGCGTCTTCACCTTCGACACCGGCCCGTCACTGCTGACCATGCCGCAGGTCTTTACCGACCTCTTCGCCGCGACCGGTGACCCGCTGGAATCGGTGCTCGACCTCACCCCGCTGGATCCGGTGGCCCGCTACACCTTCGCCGACGGCACCACCCTCGACGCCTGCACCGACCACGCCGAGCTATGCCGGCGCCTGGACCGGGCACTCGGCGGGTCGGCCGGGGCCGACTGGGACCGGCTGTGGCGTCGGGCGGAGCGGATCTGGGCCGCCACCAACGGTCCCTTCCTCGCCTCGCCGATCAGCGGCCCGGCCACGCTGCTGCGCCAGGCGGTGCACCTGCGCGACCTGGTGACGATCGCCCCCTGGCAGACGCTGCGTGGTCTGGCCCGGTCCCACCTGGCCGACCCGCGGCTGCAGATGCTGCTGGAGCGCTACGCCACCTACACCGGCTCCGACCCGCGGCGGGCACCGGCTGCCCTGGCCGCGGTCCCGTACGCCGAGCTCGCCTTCGGCGGTTGGTACGTCCGCGGCGGGCTGCGCCGGATCGCCGAGGCGATGCTGTCCCGGTGCGCCGAGCTCGGCGTCGTCATCCGGACAAGCACAGAGGTCCGCTCGGTCACGGTCAGCGGCGGGCGGGCGGCCGGCGTCCAGCTGACCGATGGTGGGCGACTCGGAGCAGACGTCGTGGTCGCCAACGCCGACGCCACGCATCTCTACACCGACCTGGTGACCGTGCCCGGCGAGCTCACCCGGCTCAGCCGGTCCACGCCGTCGCTGTCGGGCTTCGTGCTGCTGTTGGGTCTGCGTGGCCGTACGCCCGGGCTGGCCCACCACAACGTGTACTTCCCGGTCGACTACGACGCGGAGTTCGACGCCGTGTTCGGCCTCGACGGCGGCACCGCCCGGCCGGTGGACGACCCCACCCTGTACGTCAGCGTGCCCGACGACCCAGCTGCCCGACCGGCCGGCCACGAGGCGTGGTTCGTGCTGGTCAACGCACCGCGACACGGCGCCGGCGCCGGCGCCATCGACTGGACCGCCCCCCGACTGGCCGAGGACTACGCGACGCTGCTGTTGTCGAGGCTGGCCGAGCGCGGGCTCGACATCCGGGACCGCCTGCTGTTCAGCGAGTTCCGGACTCCGGTCGACCTCGCGCACGACACCCGCTCGCCCGGCGGCGCGATCTACGGCACCTCGTCCAACGGCCCCCGGGCCGCCTTTCTCCGCCCGGCCAACCGCTCCCGGCTGGCGGGCCTCTACCTCGTCGGTGGCTCGGCGCATCCCGGCGGTGGCCTTCCGCTGGTCGTCCTGTCCGCGCAGATCGTGGCCGGGCTGATCGGTCCGGCCTGAGCCGCTGGCACACTGACGACGTGGCCGGGGAGCGCAACGTGCTGGGCGGGGAGCTGGAGGTCTGCGGCACCGATCCGCTGACCGGCTTCTACCGCGACGGATGCTGCGACACGGGGCCGGAGGACCTCGGTAGCCACACCGTCTGTGCGGTGGTCACCGCCGAATTCCTGGCTCACCAACAGCGGACCGGCAACGACCTGGTCACCCCGCGGCCGGAATACCGCTTCCCGGGCCTGCGCCCCGGGGACCGCTGGTGCGTCGTCGCCGCCCGCTGGCTGCAGGCCTATCACGACGGAGCGGCGGCCCCGGTCGTGCTGGCCGCGACGCACGCCCGGGCCGTCGACATCGTCGGCCTGCCGGCGCTGCGCGAGCACGCCGTCGACGTGCCGGCCGACCCCGGCGCCCTGGGCTGAGCCGAGCGGATTCGGCAGCCCAAGCACCGCCGGGTGACCGGTGGTTCCGGCTGGGTGGCTGGTGGAAATCGGACCAGCGTGCCGGGACGGCTGGACCGGAGCCGCGACCGGTATTCCGGTCGCCCGGGCGAGCGCGCTGGGGTTAGTGTCGCCGGCGATGGACCTCGTCACCGAGCCCGAGTGCCTCGACGACGTCGGGGCGATCCGCGACGTCGTACGCCGGGCTTTCCACCAGCACCCATCCGTCGCCGACCTGGCCGAGCTGATCCGCGCCTCACCGCAATACGTCCCCGAACTTGCGCTGGTCGCCCGGATCGGCCGGGACGTCGTCGGTTTCGTCATGCTCAGTCACGCCGAGGTCGTCGAGGCCGGCGGCGCCCGCCACGACGTGCTCACGCTGTCGCCGCTCGCCGTGGCACCCGACCACGAGCGGCAGGGCATCGGATCGGCGCTCGTGCGCGCGGGTCTCGCCGCCGCCGACGCCACCGGTGCCGGGCTGGTGACGCTCGAGGGCAGCCCGACCTACTACGGCCGGTTGGGGTTCCGGTTCGCGCTCGGCTTCGGCATCACTATCGACCTGCCGCAGTGGGCGCCTCAGGAGGCGGCACAAGTGTTCCTGCTGTCGGCGTACGACGCGACGGTGCGCGGGAAGCTGCAGTACCCCCCGGCGTTCGCCGCTATCGGCTGAGGTGAGCCACTGTCGTCGGCACGGTTGCCCCCAGGAGCGACCGACAGGCGTGCCAGGCTCGTGGGCATGGCGCAGACGTTGAGCTTCGGTTACGACGGCGATGGCGGCTTGGGCGACCGGCTATTATCCGCGGTGCTGCGCGGCGAGAAGACCGCGACATCCTCCCTCGCTGTCGAGTACTTGTCGGGCGATCCTTTGCCACGCGTGGGACAGCGGCTGACGCTGGTCGATCACGACGGCGATGTGCACGGGATCGTGGAAACCACCCGAGTGACAATCACTCCACTGCACCTCGTCGGCGACGACGTCGCGCACGGTGAAGGCGAGGGCTTCGCGGACGCGACTGACTGGCGCCAGGACCACGTCGCGTTCTGGGCCGAGGTGACTGATCTGGTCCGACGTGATGCCGGCGACCCCGGCTGGGAGCTCCGCGAGACCGAACCCGTGGTAGTGCACTGGTTTCAACTCCTGGACGCCGGCGGCCCAGCCACCGTCAGTGGTTAAAATTTCATCCGGTGACCGATCGGGCATTGGGTCGCGGAGGGGGCCGCATCCGCGTAAGCCTTGACGAGCCGCTCGGCGACGGTTGGCTTCCCACGTGTCGGCCGCGCGGCACCGAGGTGCGATTCGCCGTAGCTCTTCCATGAAGTCGTGCCACAGCGCGCCGGGCCGCCCGACTGCAGACAGCGGACGTTACGGGCCCTTCTTTGTATCTCGCTACCGTCGTTCACTTGGAGTCGTGGGAGGAGTCAGCCCCGGGTGTCCTTCGCCTGCCGTCCGGCCGACTGGTGAGGGGACGAGGACTCAGACATGCCCCAGCTGCCGGCCCGCTGCCCCAGTTCGCGCTATACCTGCAGGGCAAGCCACCACCGCCGGTCGGCTGGGAGTCGCGGTGGTTGCGGTGGCCGGACTGGTGGCTCCCGACTGATCCGGTCGAGGCGCGAGAGGCCTTGGCGGGCCTGTGGCGGCGGGCCGCGAACGAGCGGGTCGAGGTGGCATGCAGTGGGGGGCGGGGCCGGACCGGCACTGCGTTGGCGTGCCTGGCCATCCTCGACGGCGTGGCCCCCGCCGAAGCGGTGCGCTACGTGCGCGAGCACTACAACCCGCGGGCCGTCGAAACGCCCTGGCAGCGCCGGTTCGTCGTTCACTATCGGCGTTGAATTGTCGTGCGCTGGGTCACGCAGTTCGCCCGGGGGCACACGCCAGCAGGTTGTCCAGGTGACCTTCGGGGGACGGGACTGGCGACGGGCCCCTGAGATCGCCGATCTGCGCGCCACGACGCACCCGCCAGCCCTGATCCGTCCCCGGCACTTGGTCCACGGCAGTCAGCACCGACGCGTAGGCCGTGCGTTGCCGTGCGTCGATCGTCTCGATCCGGCTGAGCCGATCATTGCGCTGATCCGTCGCCGGGCAGGTCGCGGCGGACCGATCCGGCGAGCTGACCGAACCCGCCCGTGCCCAGCGCGAGCCACACCGCGGCGCCCACCGTGACGGCTGCAGCGCCGTGGTCGGGGACGGCGCCGGCGCCGAACAGTGCAAAGGCGGTGATGATCACCCGGGTCGGCCGCTCCGCGACGGTCACCACACCGAGCTCGGTCAGGCCCGCGTTGCCGGCCCGGGCCCGCAGGTACTCCTGCATCATCGTGACGACTCCGGCCAGGACGCACAGCCAGGCGGGCGCGCCCAGCAGCCACAGGGCCACCAGATAAGCGCCGTCGGAGAGGCGGTCGACGAGAGAGTCCAGGACGTAGCCGAACGCCGTAGACCGCCCGGTCAACACCGCGACCGCCCCGTCCACGCTGTCCAGCAGCCCAGACGCCACGACCACGGCCACGGCGAGCAGCGGCCATCGGTCACCGAGTGCGGCCAGCGCCACCACGATGCCGCTGACCAATCCGCCGGCGGCCGTCACCGCATCGGGGGGGACGTCGCGGCGGGCCAACGGCCGGGCACAGTAATAGCTCAGGGTCAGCCAGTTGCGTGGCCAGAAGGCGCCCTGTGGGTCGTACCCGCCGTGCAGTTGCGACCAGAGCGCGAAGTAGCCGGCCCGGTCGGGCAAGCCGGCTGCCACGCCGATCAGCCGCGGGCTGACAGCGCGAGCCGGGACCAGACCTCACGGGTGGCCGTTGAGCGGTTGAGCGTGATGAAGTGCAAGCCCGGTGCGCCCTCGGCCAGCAGCGTCTCGCACAGCTCGGTGGCCACCTCCACCCCGATCGCGCGGACGGCGTCCGGATCGTCCTGCACCGCATGGAGCCGCTCCGCCAGGTCGGCCGGGAACGCCGCGCCGGAGAGCACCGCGAAGCGCTCGATCTGCCCCACGTTGGTCACCGGCATGATGCCGGGCAGGATCGGCAGATCACAGCCGGCGGCGACCACCCGGTCGCGCAGCCGGAGATAGTCCTGTGCGCGGAAGAACATCTGGGTGATTGCGTACTCCGCTCCGGCCCGGCACTTGCGCAGGAAATAGTGGACATCACTGTCGAGGTCGGGCGAGCGCGGGTGCTTCTCAGGGAAGGCGGCGACGCCGACGCAGAAGTCCCCCGCGTCGCGGATGAGCCGGACGAGGTCCTCGGCATAGGACAATCCTTGCGGGTGGGCCACCCACGCTGCCCGCGGGTCACCGGGCGGATCGCCCCGCAGCGCCAGCACATTGCGTACGCCGACCGACGCGTACAGCCCGACAATCCGGCGCAGCTCGGCGACCGAGTGGTCGACGGCGGTGAGATGAGCGACCGGCGTGAGCGTGGTCTCGGTGGCGATCCGCTCAGTGATCCCGACCGTGCGGTCGCGGGTCCCCCCGCCAGCGCCGTAGGTCACCGACACGAAGGTGGGCTGGAGACGCTCGAGCTCCCGCAGGGTCTGCCACAGCAGGCGCTCGCCCTCGTCGGTCTTCGGCGGGAAGAATTCGAACGACACCGACCGCCCGCCGGCGGCCAGCAGATCGCTGATCGCCACCGTTCTCGGCAGGGTCGACGCGCGTCCGAGGGCCATGCAGCGGAAGCGTAGCGGGGCAATAGCCGATACTGCCCCGATGGGCCGAGCCCGCTACGTCGAGCACGGTAGGCCGAGATCGGAGATTTCCGTGACACCAAACAGTCCGGTCGACAGGGCCGATCTGCGCAATCGGGTCACCAAGGCCATCGACGTCGTCCTCGCCCGCCAGCGCCCGCGGCTCGACGCGGTGAGCCCCGACCTGGGCCCCGTCGCCGATGCGCTGTCAGACTTTCTGCTCGACAGCGGTAAACGGCTCCGGCCGGCGTTTGCCTACTGGGGGTGGCGGGGCGCCGGAGGGGCCGACAGCGACGAGGTGGTGGCCGCAGTGGCCTGCCTCGAATGGCTGCAGGCCTGCGCGCTGATCCACGACGACGTCATGGACCGCTCGGACACCCGGCGGGGCGCGCCGGCGGTGCACCGCCGCTTCGCCTCCCTGCACCGGGCTCAAGGCTGGCGGGGTGACCCGGAGACGTTTGGGCACTCGGCGGCCATCCTGCTCGGCGACCTGTGCCTGATCTGGGCCGACGAGACGTACAACACCTCGGGCCTGCCGACCGACGCGCTGCTGCGCGGGCAGCCGGTCTACGACGAGATGCGCACCGAGCTGATGGCCGGGCAGTACCTCGACCTGCTCGAGCAGGCACTCGGCGGCTCATCCACGGAGCGGGCGCTGCGCGTGGCGACGTACAAGAGCGCGAAGTACACGATCGAGCGACCGCTGCACCTCGGCGCCGCCCTGGCTGGCGCACCGCCGGCGCTCGCCCAGGCCTACTCCGCCTACGGCCTGCCGCTCGGCGAGGCCTTCCAGCTCCGCGACGATGCGCTGGGCGTCTTCGGCGACCCTGCTGCCACCGGCAAGCCGGCCGGCGATGACCTGCGGGAAGGCAAGCGCACCGTCCTCATCTCCTTGGCCCTCGAGCGGGCCAACCCTGGGCAGGCCGCGGCCATTCGCCAGCACCTCGGGGACCCGCATCTGTCGAGCGCCAGCGTCGACCTGCTCCGGCAGGTGATCGAGGAGACCGGCGCCCGGACGCACAGCGAGCGGCTGATCAGCGAGCGGACCGAGCAGGCGTTGCTCGGGCTGGACGCCGCCGAGATCGACAGCCTGTCGCGCGCTGTGCTCCGCGATCTGGCCGCCGCGGCGACCGCGCGGACCGGCTGACTAACCCCTTTTGCCCTCTTGACCCTGGGGCTCAGCGTCGTAGAGTGCCTAGTAACGCAGCGCGTACTCCTGGTTACGCAAGGCGGCAGCCGAATCGAGGAGTCGTCGTGACCGCTCTTTCTCTCGCTCCGGTGGCCACCGTTACCTTGCCGGCCTGTCCATGGTGGTGTGAGGACGAGGAGCACTGGCTCGAATCCGGCGGCCGCAAGCACGAACTCGGCGTCGGCGCGGTCGATCTGCCGCACAAGGCCAATCCCGAGCAGCGAGTCACTGTCGCCTGCCACATCACCGCCTTCGACTTCGTGGAGGGCGACAAGGTGGTGTGCGAGCCGCCCGCTGCCATCTTCATCGAGTACGGCGGTCTGCCGAGAAGCATTTTGCGCTGTGAGACGCCGGAGCAGGCTGAGCGGCTCGCCCGGTTGGCGACGGAAGCGGCCCGGCGGCTCCGCGAGATACAGCACGTCGAGGCCGCCCGCGGTTGAGCCGCCACCCCCGAAGCTCAGCCCGCGGTGAAGACGACCTTGTCGCGGCCGGCGTCCTTGGCGTGATAGAGGGCTGCGTCGGCAGCCGTCAGCAGGTCGGTAAGGTCCGCTCCCTGGCTGCCCAGGACGGCCCCGCCGATGGACACGGTGACCTGTAGTACGGCATCGTCGACGGTGATCGCGGCCGTGGCGACCTGGTGGCGCAGCCGCTCGGCGATGCGCGAGGCCTCCGCACGGTCGGCGTTGGGGAGCAAAACGGTGAATTCCTCGCCGCCGAAGCGGCCGAGCAGGTCGTAGGAGCGCAACCCTGCCTGCAGCGCCTCAGCGACCAGAACCAGCATCTGATCACCGACCAGGTGACCGTGGCTGTCGTTGACGGCCTTGAAGTTGTCCACGTCGGCGAGCAGTACGGCCAGCGGCCGCCGCTCGCGGGTCGCCCGCACAATCTCGCGGTCAGCTTCTTCCTGCCAGGCGCCGGCATTCAGCAGCCCCGTTTTGGGGTCGATCCGGGCCGCCGCTCGCAGCTGGGCGTGGCTCTGGCACCGGTGCAGCAGGAGTACCAGCGGCAGGGCGAGGCCCGCAGCCAGCCAGGTGACCGCGCAGGCGATGCCGACCAGCAGTCCGGCGCAGGTGTCGCCCAGGTCGAGGCTCAGGTCGTCCCGGCTGCCGAGCAGCCTTCGCCAGTTGGCATCGGGAGCGGCCATTCCGGCAGCGGTGGCGATGAGCAGCAGGTTGGCGACGGCGCATACCGCCGCGGCCACCACGGCCGCACCGACAGCAGTGGACGGGTGCTGCCGGAGTGCCTCGAATACCGTCGAGCCCGGCGGCAGCAGTCGATGGAAGACGGTGGATCCGGCGGCATCGGCCAAGCCGATGGCCGCCGCGCTGACCACCCGCCGGTGCACCAACCCGGGCCGGCCGCGCAGTTGCTTGACGACCGTGAAGGGCAGCGGGGTCAGCAGGGCCCACACCGGCGGAAGCAGGATGACCACCGGGATCGTCCAGGCTGACAACAGGTCCTTGACGATGCCGGCCGGCTCGTCCGCCCGTCGGTTGATCTCGACACAGAGGGCACCAGCGCCGGCCAGCAGCAGCCACAGCCTCAGATCCTGGATGCGCAGGGGTGTGGTGACCAGCCCGGTGACGGCGGCCACGCTGAGCAACGCGACCAGCGCGACCACGTACCCGATGAACAGCCGCGGCTGACTCCACAGCTCCCAGGACTCCACCCGCGCCGTCGTGCTCGGGCGACCCCGCGGTCTGCTGTGCGGGACGGCGCCGGCCGTGTCGTACCTGTCAGGCACCGCGTCCCCGTTTCTGTGTCCCGAAAGTCTGCTCTCATTATGCGCCCCGTGTTGTTCGTGCCACTGATAGTGACGGTTCATCCGTGTGATGTGTGTTAACTTTGCGTGACAGTTGATAGCCGGCGGTAGTCGTCTCGGGGTGCCCTATCGACTTGCGTTTCTCCTTGGTCCTTTTGGGGTCCCAACCAAACAACCGATGCCCGTCGGCCTCATCCGGTTAGCAGCAGGAAAGGCAGGCACCGTGTCCAACACCTCGTGGTCCTAATACAGCCGGCGCGTCCCGCTCCCCCCGGCCAGCCCAAATGACCGGGGGGCCGGGCCGCCGCTGCAACCGAGCGGGGACTCAGCCCGGTCCCCGCGCCGCCAACTGCCCACAAGCGCCGTCGATGTCCTTGCCCCGGGTATCCCTGACGGTCGTGGCGATGCCCCGGGCCCGCAAGCGCCGGACGAACTCACGCTGCACCGCCGCGTCACTGGCGTCCCATTCGCTGCCCGGCGTCGGGTTGAGCGGGATGAGGTTGACATGGGCCAGCCGGCCCCGGAGGAGGTCCGCGAGCAATTCAGCCCGCTCGGGCTGGTCGTTGACGTCGCGGATCATCGCGTACTCGATCGACACCCGCCGGCCGGTCAGCTGGGAATAACCCCAGGCGGCGTCGAGCACCTCGGCAACCTTCCACCGGGTGTTCACCGGCACCAGGGTGTCCCGCAACTCATCGTCGGGAGCGTGCAAGGAGACGGCAAGCGTGACCGCCAGTCCCTCGCCGGCCAGCCGGTGCATCGCCGGCACGAGGCCGACCGTCGAGACGGTGATGTTGCGCTGCGACAGCCCCAGACCGTACGGGGAGGGGTCGGTGAGGCGTCTGAGCGCGCCGAGGACCCGGCCGTAATTGGCCAGCGGCTCCCCCATCCCCATGAAGACGACATGGGAGACGCGCCCCGGCCCACCGGCCACCTGTCCGCCTCGCAGCGACCGGGCGCCGGCAACCACCTGCTCGACGATCTCGCCGGTCGACATGTTGCGGGTCAACCCGGCCTGGCCGGTCGCGCAGAACGGGCAGGCCATCCCGCAGCCGGCCTGGCTCGACACGCACATCGTGATCCGGTCCCGGTAACGCATGAGCACGGACTCGACCAACGTCGCGTCAAAGGCGCGCCACAGCGTCTTGTGTGTCCGCCCTCCGTCGCAGCTCACCTCCCGAACCGGGGTGAGCAGCGTGGGAAGGAGGGTGGCCGCCAGCCGGTCCCGAGCGCCAGCAGGCACGTCGGTCAGACCCGCCGGGTCGACGACAAGCCGGTCGAAGTAGTGGCGGGACAGTTGCTCGGCCCGGTAGGGCTGCTCGCCGAGATCGCGCACCGCCGCCCGCCGGGCCACCGGATCCAGGTCGGCCAGGTGCTGCGGGGGCCGGGCCCGGCGGGGCTCGGCGAACACCAGAGGGAGGGGCATAGCACGCCCAGTGTCCCACGACGGCACGGCGCCAGGTCCGGGTCAGGCCGGCGGAGCGCTCACTGCGGCGGTACGAACGCCTGCAGCATCAGGTACGCCACCGGAGCGGTGACCAGCAGCGAGTCCAGCCGATCCATCAGGCCGCCATGTCCGGGCAGCAGGCCCCCCATGTCCTTGACCCCAAGATCCCGTTTGATCATCGACTCGCCGAGGTCACCGAGGGTCGCCGCGACGACGACCGCCAGGCCGAACACGGCGCCTTCCCCCCAACTGCCCCGGCCGGGGAAGAGCAGGGTCAGAAAGGAGACTCCGGCAATCAGGCAGGCGATGGTGGAGCCGAGGAAGCCCTCCCACGACTTCTTCGGGCTCACCGTCGGCGCCATCGGGTGCCGGCCCATCAGCGAGCCGAGTGCGTAGCCACCGACATCGCTGCAGACCACTGTCGCGACGAAGGTGGTCACCCGCCGGGCACCGTCGTCGGGGACGGCCAGCAGGAGGCAGAAGCCGGCCAGGAACGGTACATACACGGCGACCAGCACGCCGGTACGCACGTCGCGCAGATATCCTGCCGGGGCGGCCGACAGCCGCCACACCGCAACGACGACAGCGGTGATAAGCAGCCCGAGCAGCAGCGCCTGGGCGCCGGCGTACCAGGCCGCGACGAGCATTGCCGCCCCGCCGATCACCAACGGAGGAAGCGGCACCCGCGCCCGCGCACCGACGGAGCGGGCCGCTATGGCGCGGGCTTCTCCGGCGCGGGTATCGACGGCGTGCACCATTTCCCAGCTGCCGACCACAACCGCGGCGACGGCGACCACCACGAAAGCTGGGCGCACGGTGAACAACGGCACGACTATCGCCGCGCCCAAGGCCAGCCCGACCGCGACGGCGGCCGGCAGGTTGCGGCCGCCACGAGGGGGGCGGCGACGGGTGCCCGAGCTGTCAGCCGGGCTGCCGGCAGGCGCGCGCATCATCAACCTTGACCGGCCTCAGATATCGAGGAGTTCGGCTTCCTTGTGCCGCATCAGCTCGTCGACGACATGAACGTAGCGGGCCGTGGACTCGTCGAGCTCCTTCTCGGCCCGCCGGACATCGTCCTCCCCGGCGTCACCGTCCTTGTTGATCCGCTCGAGGGTCTCCTTGGCGTGCCGGCGAACGTTGCGGATCGCCACCTTGGCATCCTCGCCGCGGGAGCGAGCCACCTTGATCAGGTCGCGCCGGCGCTCTTGGGTCAGCTGAGGGAAGACGATCCGGATCACCGTGCCGTCGTTGGTCGGATTGACGCCCAGGTCGCTGTCGCGGATGGCCTTCTCGATCGCGTTCAACGAGCTGGCATCGAAGGGCTTGATGATCGCCATCCGGGCCTCGGGCACCGCGATCGAGGCAAGCTGGTTGACCGGCGTCGGCGCGCCGTAGTAGTCCGGAGCGATCTTGGCGAACATGCCCGGCGTGGCCCGCCCGGTCCGGATGGCGCCGAGGTCCTCCTTGGAGTGCTCGACCGCCTTGTCCATCTTCTCCTCGGCCTCGAAGAGGGTCTCGTCGATCACGTTGCCCGTGCCTCTCTGTCGGCTTACCTTCCGGCCACCCGCTCGGGCGGCCGGGACGCCTCAGCCGTTCGCGGTGACCATTGTGCCGATCTTCTCACCCGCCAGCACCCGGGCGATGTTGCCCTGGTCCTCCAGGTTGAACACCACGATGGGCAGGTCGTTGTCCATGCACAGGCTGACCGCCGTGGTGTCCATGACGCGGAGCCCGCGGGAGATGAACTCGGAGTAACTCAACCGGTCGAACATCACCGCGTCGGGGTGCTGGCGTGGGTCCGCGTCGTAGACGCCGTCGACCCGGGTGCCCTTGCACATGACCTGCGCGCCGATCTCCAGCGCCCGCTGGGCGCCGCAGGTGTCGGTGGAGAAAAAGGGCACGCCGAGGCCGGCGCCGAAGATGACCACGCGGCCCTTCTCCAGATGCCGGATCGCGCGCCGCGGGACGTAGGCCTCGGCGACCTGGCCCATCGTGATCGCCGTCTGGACCCGGGTCTCGATGCCCTGCTTCTCGCAGAAGTCCTGCAGCGCCAGGCAGTTCATCACCGTACCGAGCATGCCCATGTAGTCGGCCCGCCCGCGGTCCATCCCCAGGCTGGACAGCTCCGCTCCCCGGAAGTAGTTGCCGCCGCCGACGACGATGGCGACCTGTACGCCGGTGGCCACCACCTCGGCCACCTGCTCGGCGATATCGCGGACGACGACCGGGTCGACCCCGAGCTTGCCCGTGCCGGCGAACGCCTCGCCCGAGAGCTTGAGCAGCACCCGCCGCCAGCTGCGGCGGTCGGTGAGGGAGTGCACGGTCACGGAGCCTCCTTGCTGGCTGGGTGTCAAGGTCGTACGGACGGCCGCTAGGGCTGGCCGACCTTGAACCGCGCGAAACGCTTCACGGTCACGCCGGCCTCGTCGAGCACCGCCTTGATCGTCTTCTTGTTGTCCTTGACGAAGGCCTGCTCGAGCAGGGCGACGTCCTTGTAGAAGCCGTTCACCCGGCCCTCGACGATCTTTCCCATCGCCTGCTCCGGCTTGCCCTCGGCGCGGGCAGTCTCCTCGGCGATGCGCCGCTCGGCGTCGACCGTCTCGGCCGGCACCTCGTCGCGGACGACGTAGCGGGGGGCCATCGCGGCGATGTGCTGTGCCACGTCCTTGGCCACGTCGGGATGCTCCCGGTCGAGCTCGATCAGCACGCCAACCGTCGGCGGCAGGTCGGGGCTCGACTTGTGCAGGTAGGTCGCCACGTAGCCGTCGTCGAAGCGGACGAACCGCCGGACCTCGACCTTCTCGCCGAGCGTCGCGCCGGTGGTCTCCAGCGTCTGGGCGACGGTGTCGCTCGTCCCGCCGGCGAACGGCAGGGCCAGCAGCACATCCACGTCGTCCGGGTGGTTGGCCTCGATCGCGGCGATCAGGCCGTTGGCGAGGTTGCCGAAGCCCTCGGTCTTGGCGACGAAGTCGGTCTCGCAGTTGACCTCGAGCAGGACCCCCTCGGCGGTGCCCTGCAGGCGCGCGGTCACCAACCCGTTCGAGGCCGTGCGCTGGATACGCTTGCCGACGTCCTTCGCGCCCTTGATCCGCAGGATCTCCACGGCTCGGTCAAAGTCGGCGTCGGCCTCGTCGAGGGCGTTCTTGCAGTCCATCATGCCGGAGCCGGTGAGCTCCCGAAGCCGCTTGATGTCTGCCGCGGTGAAGTTAGACATTGCTCTCTCTCGTGATGGTCTGGTCAGTCGGATGCTCGGTGCGGTCAGGCCGGCGGCTGCTCGGAGCCGAGATCGGCCGCAGCGGTGGCATCGACGCCGGCGCCTTCGATGACGGGGCCAAGGTCCGCAGCCGGGGTCGGGGTCGCGGCCGGGTCCGGCGTCGGGGTCGTGGCCGGATCCGGCGTCGGGGTCGCGGCTGGGTCCGGCGCTGGAGCGGTGCTCGGCTGCGCCTGACCGGTCAGCAGCTCACGCTCCCAATCCGGCAGCGGCTCGTCGGTGGCCAACTGGCCGGGGTCGGGCTTGTCGGTGCCGTCGTCCTCGCCGGCGCTGCGGGCGCTGGCCCGGGCCATCAGCCCCTCGGCCACCGCGTCGGCGATGACCCGGGTGAGCAACGCGGCGCTGCGGATCGCGTCGTCGTTGCCGGGGATCTTGTAGTCGACCTCGTCGGGATCGCAGTTGGTGTCGAGGATCGCGACCACCGGGATGCCGAGCTTGCGGGCCTCGCCGACCGCGATGTGCTCCTTCTTGGTGTCGATGATCCACACCGCGCTGGGCACCCGGACCATCTCGCGGATGCCACCCAGCGTGCGTTCGAGCTTGATCCGTTCGCGCTGCAGGACCAGCGACTCCTTCTTGGTACGCACCGTGTCACCGCCGGTCTGCTCGATGATCTCGAGCTCCTTGAGGCGCTGAAGGCGCTTGAAGACGGTCTGGAAGTTGGTGAGCATGCCGCCGAGCCAGCGCTGGTTGACGTACGGCATGCCGACCCGCTGCGCCTGCTCGGCGACGGCTTCCTGGGCCTGCTTCTTGGTCCCGACGAACATGATGCTGCCGCCGTGGGCGACTGTTTCTTTGACGAACTCGTACGCCTGGTCGATGTAGGTCAGGGTTTGCTGGAGGTCGATGATGTAGATGCCGTTGCGCTCGGTGAAGATGAAGCGCTTCATCTTGGGGTTCCACCGGCGGGTCTGGTGCCCGAAGTGGACGCCGCTCTCGAGGAGCTGGCGCATGGAGACGACTTGGGTGGCCAAGGTCGTGCACTCCTGTCCCGGACGCGGTCACGGCCGCGCCCACTCGGTTGTCCGCAAGCGACCGGCCGGCCGCCTGCGCCTGGCGCCCGTATGTCCTGCCGCGGCAACCCTGCCGCGGACCGAGTGGACATCGCCGGCCAGCGGCTCGCTGGCAGGAGAAGGGCGCGCGAAGTCGGCCCGCATGAGCGAGCCGCTGGGGGCAGTGTACCCGCCTCGCGGCCGCCCCTTTTCACCGTCCACAGGACGGCTACTGTCCGCCGGCCCCGAACCTCGGCGACCGTCGGATGCCGACCCACGACAGGCTCGAACCGTGATTCGAGCTCTCGGGCGTCTGGTCGCCCTCGCCTGCACCGCCCTTCTCTGCACCGCCCTCCTCTGTGCGGCATTGGCGAGGCCGGCCGGCGCCGGCACAGGTGCGAGGTACGGCACCAGCGTCGGCACCTGGCAGTGGCCACTGCCCGGGCATCCGGCGGTCGTGCGTGGTTTTGCCCCGCCGACCACGCCGTACGGGCCCGGGCACCGTGGCGTCGATCTGGCCGGGCGGCCCGGTATGCCGGTATTCGCTGCCGGCGCCGGGGTGATCGGCTATGCCGGGATGCTGGCCGGCCGAGGCGTCGTGACCGTGCAGCACACGGGCGGCCTGCGGACGACCTACGAGCCGGTGCTCGCCCTCGTGCGCAGCGGTCAGCGGGTGACGGCCGGCCAGGCCATCGGTACGCTGACCGCGGGACATCCCGGCTGCCGCCCCGCTGCCTGCCTGCACTGGGGGTTGCTGCGGGGGGAGACCTACCTCGACCCGCTGTCGCTCCTGGGCGTCGGCCGGGTCCGCCTGCTGCCGCTGTCCGGCGGCCCGGCCGGCGCGGCTGCCGTAGGCGCAGCCGGGCACCTCACCGCAACGGCGGCCAGGCACCTCACCGCAACGGTAGGCCCGGCGACCCCCACGCCCGCCCTCGCTCCGGCCCGGCGGCGGAGTTGGCGGCGGGACGGTGCCGGCATAGTCGCTGCCCTGGCCACGCTGACCCTGCTCCCGATCGGCCTGCGCCGAGTGGTCGACCGGCGATGGGCCGCCGCTCCCCCTCCGGCGGCAGGGGCGGAAGCTAACGCTGGTCGGCCATCTTCGACCGCAGCTGGATCACGGCCTTGGTGTGCATCTGGCAGATCCGGCTTTCCGTGACGCCGAGCACCTGGCCGATCTCGGCCAGCGTGAGCCCCTCGTAGTAGTAAAGAGTGATGACGATCTTCTCCCGCTCCGGCAGGTGGTTGATCGCACCGGCCAGCAGGTGCTTCATCTCTTCGTTCTCGAATGCCTGCACCGGGTTTTCGGCCCGGTGGTCCTCGAGGGTGTCGACCAGGGTCAGCTTGTCGCCTTTGTCCCCGGTGTTGAGCAGCTCGTCGAGGGCCAGGACGTTGACGAAGGACACCTGACCAAAGATCGTGTGCAGGTCCACGACGGAGATGCCCATCTCCGCCGACACCTCTACCTCCGTGGGAGTCCGGTGCAGTTTGGCCTCGAGGCTGGCATAGGCCCGTTCCACCTCGCGGGCCTTGTAGCGCACCGAACGCGGGATCCAGTCGATCGCCCGCAGCTCGTCGATGATCGCCCCACGGATGCGGCTGATGGCATAGGTCTCGAATTTGATCGCGCGCTCGATGTCGAACTTCTCGATGGCGTCGATGAGCCCGAAGATGCCATAGGAAACCAGGTCCGACTGCTCGATATTGGGAGGGAGCCCGACTCCGACCCGTCCGGCAACGTACTTGACCAGGGGGGAGTAATGCAGGATCAGGCGCTCGCGGACCTGCGAATCACCGCTGGTCTTGTACTCGCGCCACAACAACGCGATGGCTGCTTCGACCTCGATGCGCTTCTCGTCGGTGGGCCGCACAGCCCCCATGGCCCTCCCTCTGCAGCAGCCAGCGGCAGGTCACGCGCGTGGGTGCGCCTGCTCGTACGTCGTCCGCAGTCGTTCGACCGATACGTGGGTATAGATCTGCGTTGTTGTTAGCGTAGCGTGACCAAGCAACTCCTGAACGCTTCTCAGGTCAGCTCCTCCCTCGAGCAGGTGGGTAGCCGCCGAGTGCCGGAGACCGTGCGGGCCGAGATCGGGAGCGCCCGGCACTGCAGCCAGTCGTTGGTGCACCAGCCGCCGGACCGCCCGCGGATCTATGCGGCCACCCCGCGCTCCGAGGAGCAGCGCCGCTCCGCTGCCGCTGCGGACCAAGCTCGGGCGCCCCCGGGTCAGGTACGCCTCGATCGACCGCTCGGCCGGCACGCCGTAGGGGACCGTCCGCTCCTTGGCTCCCTTGCCGAGCACGCGGACCACTCGGCGGCCCCGGTCCACATCGTCGATGTCGAGGCCGCACAGCTCGCCGACCCGCACCCCGGTCGCATAGAGCAACTCCAGGATCAGTCGGTTGCGGAGCATCCCCGGGCCGGCCGCCGCACCGTCGGGCAGCTCGATCGATTGCTCCATCAGGGCTCGGGCCTCCGCCTGCTTGAGCACCGAGGGCAAGGGTCGACCGGGCTTCGGGCTCGCCAGCAGCGCGCCGGCATCCTGCGGCACTCCTCCGTCGCGGTGCGCCCAGGCGGTGAACGACCGGGCGCCGGCCGCGCGCCGAGCCAGGCTGGCCCGCGCCGCACCCGTGCTGCGCAGCCGGGCCAGCCAGCTGCGCATCGTCTCGATGTCGAGGTCGCCGGCATCGTGGGCGCCCATCCGGACCGCGTGGTCGAGCATGCTGACGGCGTCGCTCAGATAGCCGCGGACGGTGTGTGCCGACAGCCCGCGTTCGACCAGCAGATGGCGCTCATAGGCCTGCACCGCCAGGCCGAGCGGCCCCGGCAGCGCCGATCGTGCCCCCGCAAGCGAGGGACGTGCGGCGGAGCGGGTCATGACTCGACCGTGCGCGCCGGGCCAAGGGCGCGTCAAGTGTGGCGCGCCCTTCCCGACCATGGGTCTTGTGGGGCAGCTGCATTAGCGCGGCGCCGCAGTGCGCGAGTCGGACGGGGCAGGGACCAAAGGCCCTACCGACCACGGCGCCCGGGGACTACACCTGGAAAGGACAAAGGAGGTCCACCCGACATGATGGACTGGAACGGTCATTGGCAATCGGGTAACTGGCTCGCCATGAGCCTCGTCATGGTTGTCTGCGTGGCCCTCATCGCGACCGCTGTGGTCGTCGTCGTGCGGTCATTACGCGACCGCGACCTGCGGCCCACCGGCGAGGAAGCCCGGCGCGTCCTTGACCAGCGCTTCGCTCGTGGCGAGATCAGCGAAGACGAGTACACGCGCCGGCGGGAGTTGCTGCATACCGCCTGATGCCTGCCGTGGCGCCGGCCATGGTCGCCTGGAAGCAGGTGCGCTGCTCAGCGCAGCGACGGCGATCGGTCCCGAGCCGCGGCGGGGCCCCGGCCGGCGGCGGTCAATCGGAATCCGGCCGCCGTTTCCTCCACCAGCCCGAAGCCCACCAGCTGCGATAGGGCGCGCAGTGCATGGAGCAGCCGCAGCCCGGCCTGGGAAGCGATGGCGTCCGCCGGTCGGGCGATCCGCGCCGGCACCACCTCGATCACCCGGACGAGCTCCGGCTCGAGCTCGTCCCGGGCGGTCACCGCACCGCGGGGCGGGTCGGCGAGATCGTCCCCGATCCGGCCGACGCAGTCGAGGACCTCCGCCGCGCTGGTCACCAGGACAGCGCTGCCGGAGCGCAGCAGCTGGTGGGCACCGACCGACATGGCCGAGGTGACCGATCCGGGAACCGCCATCAGCGGGCGGCAGAGCTCGCCGGCCCGCCGCGCGGTCATCCTTGCCCCGCTCCGCGCGGCGGCTTCGACCACCAGCGTGCCGGCCGACAGTGCCGCGATGACCCGGTTGCGGACCAGGAAGCGCAGCCGTCGGGGCGAAGATCCCGGCGGCCATTCACTGACCAGCAGCCCTTCGGCGACAATCTGGTCGAACAACGCATGGTGGCCGAGCGGGTAGGGCCGGTCGATACCGCTGGCCATCACCGCCACCGTGGGGGCGCCGGCGGCCATCGCGCCGCGGTGAGCTGCCCCGTCGATGCCGTACGCGCCGCCCGATACGACGGTCCACCCACGGTCGCCCAAGCCAAAGGACAACTCGCCGGCCACGTGCGTGCCGTAGGAGGTGGCCGCCCGGGAGCCGACCACCGACACCGACCGGGCGCAGACAGCCGCCAGGTCGCCTGGGCCGCGCACCCACAGCGCCACGGGCGGCATCACCGGATCCTTCGGGTCGGAGACGGCCGCGAGGTCGTCGAGGCGGACCGGCCACTCGTCGTCCTCCGGACAGACCAGCCGCGCCCCCACGGCGGCGGCCGCATCCAGATCCTGGCGGGCCCGGTCGTCGCCTCGACGGAGCGCCACGTCGCGAGCGATGTCCTTGGTTGCCTCGCCGCGCCGGAGGCACTGCAAGGCCTCGACCGGGCCGCGCCGGCTCACCAGCTCAGCCAGCCCGTGGCTGGCCGGCTCGCAGATCCGGGTCAGCGCCGCTCGGGCCAGCCGGATGTCGTCGGTCGCGGTGCCCATCAGGCGGCTCTCCTGGTCCGGAAGTAGTACGCCGAGGCGACGTCGCCGGCATCGGGCACGGTGCGGCCGCCGAGGTCGGCCAGGGTCCAGGCGATCCGCAGCACCCGGTCGTAGCCCCGCACGGACAGCTCGCCGCGCTCCACCCCAGCATCGGCCGACTGCCGGACCGCCGGCCCGAGCTTCCACTTGTTACGCAGCACCTGGCCCGGCACGTCGGCGTTGGTCCGCCATCCGGTGCCGGTCAGCCGCTCGGCAGCTGCGCCGCGCGCGGCCGCGACGCGACCGCGGACCACCGAAGAAGGCTCCATCGCGGCGGTGTCGGACAGCAGGGCGGCCCGGCCGACCGGATTGAGCTCGACCTGCAGGTCGATCCGGTCGAGCAGCGGGCCCGACAGCCGGCTGAGGTAGCGCCGGCGGACCGTGGCGGTGCAGGTGCAGGCCTGGTCGCCGAGCGGGCTGGAGCAAGGACAGGGGTTGGCAGCCAGGACCAGCTGGACCACCGAGGGATAACGCGTGACCCCGCCGGAGCGGGCCAGGACCACCTCGCCGCGCTCGATCGGCTGGCGCAGGGCATCGAGCACGCCCCCGGAGAACTCCGGTGCCTCGTCGAGGAACAGGACACCGCGGTGGGCCAGCGACACCGCACCGGGCCGGGCCAGGCCGCTGCCGCCACCGACCAGGGCGGCGACGCTCGCCGAGTGGTGCGGCGCTTGGTACGGCGGATGGCGTACCAGCGGTGCATCGCCCGGGAGCACGCCGGCCACCGAATGCACGGCCGTCACCTCGAGCGACGCGTCGAGGTCGAGCGGCGGCAGGACGGCCGGCAACCGCTCGGCCAGCATCGTCTTGCCGGCGCCGGGCGGGCCGACGAGGAGCAGGTGGTGGCCACCCGCCGCGGCTACCTCCAGCGCCTCGCGCCCGTAGTCCTGCCCCACCACGTCCATCAGGTCGGGCCACACCGGCTCGGCGGCAGCCACGGCGGTCTCCGGCGGACCGTCCTCGGCGGCTGCTTCGCCACGCATCCAGGCCACCAGCGCGCCCAGCGACGACACGCCGTGCGCGGCCAAGCCGGGCACCAGCGCCGCCTCGCGCAGGTTGGCCGCAGGTACGACGACGCCGCGCAGGCCGGCCCGGGCAGCCGCCAAGGCGGCCGGCAGCACCCCGCGGACCGGGCGCACCCGACCGTCCAGGCCCAGCTCACCGACCAGGGCCTGCCCCTGCAGCCGGTGCGCCGGGGCTGCCCCGGCCGCGGCCAGGATGGCTGCCGCCAGGGCCAGGTCGAAGCTGCTGCCGTGCTTGGGCAGGCTGGCCGGCGACAGACCGACGGTGATCCGACGCGAGGGCCAGGAATGCCCGCTGTTGACGACAGCCGCACGAACCCGGTCGCGAGCCTCGGACAGCGAGGCGTCGGGCAGCCCGACGATCACCAGACCCGGCAGGCCCAGCGCCAGGTCGGCCTCGACCTCGACGATATGGCCGACCACGCCGACCAGCGCCACCGCGAGAGCCCGAGCCAGCGCCATCAGAACGCGCCCCGGAGATGCTCGACTGCCGGCTGGCTGTCGCGCGGACGGACCACGCTGACCACGTCGAACCGCAGCTCCGGCCATCCACGTCCGGCCTCAGCCAGCCAGACCAGGGCCAGGCGGCGGATCCGGCGGGCTTTGGCCGGGCCGACCGCCTCGGCGGGGGACCCGAAACGGGAGCTCGATCGGGTCTTGACTTCGCAGAACACCAGCGTCGAACCGTCCCGGGCGACGATGTCGAGCTCGCCGTGTACACACCGCCAGTTCCGGGCCAGCACCACCATGCCCGCACCCTCGAGGTGTCCAACCGCGATGTCCTCGCCGCATTTGCCCAGAACGTCCTTGTCCGCCATGCGGCCAGCGTCGCCGGTTCCGCCCCTGGGCGGAGCCGGCCGGGGCCGATCTGTGGAGGACTTCCGGGCTGTGGACGGGAAGCTAGCGCGACCCGGTGGTGCGGCCGGGCACCGGCGGCTGGTCGGTGTCGAACTGCGCGCCACCCGGACCGGCGTCGGGGGTATGCACGCCCTGGACCGGCGCCATGCCCTCCGAGGTGCCTGGTGCGGCCGTCACGTCGGTGACGGTCCGCCCGGGCACACCGGCCTGGTCGGGTTCCGACCGGGTTTCAGCTGATGCCCCGACGCTGGCGATCTCGGTGTCGGCGAGTTCGGTCTCGGCCGAGGAATCGGGCTGACCGATCTGCGTGCTCGGCGTCTTGTCGTGCGCCGGCGTGGTCAGCACCGGCTCCTCGCGGGCCTGGTTGGCGGCCCGGCTGGGATCGCGGGAGTCGGCCTCAGCAGCTGCGTGCGGGGCGGGATCGGGATGCTGATCGGTCATGCCGCTGGCCTACCCACCGAAGGTGCCGCCATCCCTGGGCAGCTCGATGTCGGGCTTCTCCAGCTCCTCGACGTTGACGTCCTTGAAGGTCACCACGCGGACGTTCTTGACAAACCGCGCCGGTCGGTACATGTCCCACACCCAGGCATCGCGCATGGTGACCTCGAAGAACACTTCGCCGGCGGCGTTGCGTACCTGCAGGTCGACGGAGTTGGTCAGGTAGAAGCGCCGTTCGGTCTCGACCACATAAGTGAACTGCCGCACGATGTCGCGGTATTCGCGATAGAGCTGCAGCTCCATCTCGGTCTCGTACTTCTCGAGCTCCTCAGAGCTCATGCGCTGCCACACCGTCTGCCTCCATGCCCTCATTCTGGCCTACCCGGCCGAGTCGGGCTCGGGCGACGTTGATGTAGGAGTGCCGGTGCTCCGGGCAGGGCCCGTGCCGGTCGAGCGCCGCGGCGTGTTCGGGAGTCACGTAGCCCTTGTGCTGGGCGAAGTCGTAGGTGGGGAAGCGCTGGTGCAGCTCCACCATCATCGCGTCCCGGGTCACCTTGGCCAGTACGGAAGCGGCCGCGATGCAGGCGGCGACCCGGTCGCCCTTCCAGATCGCCAGTCCGGGGGCCGGCAGACCGGCTACCGGGAATCCGTCGGTGAGGACGTACGCCGGACGGGGCTCCAGGCGGGCCAGGGCCTGCCGCATGCCTTCGATGTTGCAGCGGTGCAGGCCGCGGCGATCGACGTCGGCGGCCGGGATGACGACGACGGACCAGGCTTGAGCCCGGCCGACGACCTCGCGGTAGACCTCCTCGCGGACGGCCGGGCTCAGCAGCTTGGAGTCGGCCAGCCCCGGCACCTGGCCGCGCCGGCCGTCGGGCAGGACGCAGGCGGCGACCACGAGCGGGCCGGCGCAGGCCCCCCGGCCGGCCTCATCGGCCCCGGCGACCACCGGGAAGCCGCGCCGGCGCAGCGCACCTTCGAGGGCGAACAGGCCAGTGTCGCGTCGGACGAGGGCGCGGCCGGGTCGCAGCATGCTCACTGCACCCACCGGGTGGTTCCCGACCAGTCGCCGGTCAGCAGCTCGGGCAGCCAGTCGGCGATGTCGGCCGGGTAGACAGTCTCTGACCGGGCCCGGAGCTGCGGCAGCGTCCACCAGCGAGGGTTGCGCACCGCAACCCGCTCGAGGTCGGTGAAGCCGCTGACGTCGACCTCCCAGGCGAGTATCCGGGCGAGGAAGAAGTCCTCGGCCTGCCGGTACCGCCGGCCCTGGAAGCCGAACTCGGCCACCCGCCGGCACACCGGGCCGACCAGCCGGTCGGGCGCCAGGCGCAGGCCGGTCTCCTCGTACAGCTCACGCGCGGCACCCTGGGCCGGTGTCTCGCCCGGGTCCAGGCCGCCGCCAGGGGTGAACCACCACCAGCCGAGCTCGGGCTCGGCGGGGTCACAGCCCTCAAAGAGCAGCAACCGCTCGCGCGCGTCGACGAGCAGGACCCGGGCGGCCGGACGCAGGATGGGTTCGCCAGCAGTCATGTGCCCGCCAGACTACGACCGGCTGCGCGGGCGAGCCGTCGCGTAGGTCGCCGGCACCGGCAGGGTGCGCCAGTTGGACACCGGCCACACCACCACGAACGCGCGGCCCACCACACTGGACACCGCGATGGTGCCCTGATGGTCGTCGGGGTGGCGCCGCGAGTCCCACGACACCGCCCGATGATCGCCCAGGACGAACAGCCGGCCGGGCGGCACAGTGACGGCGAAGGAGATGGCGGAGGGCTGGTCGTGCCGATAGAGGTACGGCTCGTCCAGAGCGACGGCGTTGACCGTCACCCGGCCGCGCCGGTCGCAGCAGGCGACCCGGTCGCCGGGCAGCCCGATCACGCGCTTGATGAAGTCCTTTTCACCCGGCTGTCGCCAGGAGGCCGGCGCCACGAAGACGACGACCTCGCCGCGCCTGATCGCCCGGGTGCGGTAGACGACCTTGTTGACCAGCACCCGGTCGGGTCTGCTCAGCGTCGCCTCCATGGAGCCGCTCGGGATGAAGAACGTCTCCACGACGAAGCTGCGCAGCAGCACGGCCACGATCAGCGCGGCGCAGACCAGGATCGACGATTCGACCCACTGACGGCGCCGCGTCCGGCGCGCCTCGGGCTCAACCGGTCCGTCGGCGCCTGCGGTCACCGACGACGGCGATGGCGTAGGGCAAGAACACCCAACGGCAGCGCGGGAAGGAGCGGTAGCGCGACCGACTTCTTGAGCCCGTCCGGGACTGGTAGCCCGCCGGCCCGGTTGATCGGCCAGACGATGACGAAGGCGCGCCCGACGACGTGGTCCTCCGGGATGGTGCCGTGCCACTGGTCCTCGACGTGGGAACGGGAGTCGGCGGAAACGCCGCGGTGGTCACCCATCACCCACAGCCGACCGGGCGGCACCTTGATCGGGGCGAAGGCGCGTTGCTGCGCGGGAGTGTTGTCAAAGATATAGGGCTCGGCGAGCGGGTGGCCGTTGACCGTAACCCGGCCGTTGTTGCAGCAGGCGACGGTGTCACCGGGCAGCCCGATGACCCGCTTGATGTAGTCCTTCTCGTTCGGCGGCCCGAGTCCGACGGCACTGGCAATCCCGCGCAGGCCGCGCTGCACCGGGTTGCCCGGGGGAGCCACCACGATCTCCGGCTGCCACTCCACGCCGTTGAAGACGACGACCTCGCCGTGATGGGGGGTGCGGAACTTATAGACGAACTTGTTGACCAGGACGCGGTCGCGGACCTCCAAGGTGTTCTGCATCGACTCCGACGGGATGTAGAACGCCTGCACCAGGAAGGTCTTGATCAGCAGGGCGAGCACCACCGCAATCAGGACCAGGAAGGGCAATTCCTGCCAGAAAGGCATGGGCTTGCGCTCACGCCGTGACCTGCGTTGGCGACGCATCCATCGCCGACCGCCGTCCGGACGGATCGCGTCATCGCCTGCGGGGCGCTCTCCGCTATCGACTTCAGCCATCGTCCTCGCCAGCGTAGAGGCACCGGAGCAGCCGGCGCAGGTTCCTTGACCAGCCGGTCAACGCGCCGGCGTGTCTCGACGCTCCTTGATCTTGGCTTTTTTTCCGCGCAGGTTGCGCAGGTAGTACAGCTTGGCGCGGCGGACATCGCCGCGGGTCACGACCTCGAGCCGGTCGATGACCGGAGTGTGGACGGGGAACGTGCGCTCGACGCCGACGCCGAAACTCATCTTGCGGACGGTGAACGTCTCCCGCGACCCCCCGCCCTGACGGCGAATGACCACACCCTGGAAGACCTGGATACGGGAGCGGTTGCCTTCGACGACGCGGACATGAACCCGCAGGGTGTCCCCCGGCCGGAAGTCCGGAATGTCGTCTCGCAGCGATGCGGCATCCAGGGCATCCAGCGTGTTCATCGCGGTCGTCGCTTCCTCGTACGTCGGCGGCGCGCGCAGGCGTCACGCCGTTGGGGGGCGGGGCTGATCGGGTGAAAAGCCGGGGCGCGGCCCGCGGCATTCACTCTAGGGTGCCACATCGTCGTCGCGAAGGGTAAACCCGGCGTCGGCCAGGACCGCACGGTCGTGGCCGTCCAGCGATCCGGCGGGCACCCCAGAGAGCAGATCCGGCCGTAGGTGCGCCGTCCGCCGCAAGGCTTCGTCGCGCCGCCAGCGGGCGATCCGGGCGTGGTCGCCGGAGAGCAGCACACCGGGCACCTCCCGGTCGGCCCAGACATCCGGGCGGGTGTAGCTGGGGCCCTCCAGCAGGCCGGCGGAGAAGGAGTCGTCGATCACCGATGTCCGGTTGCCCACGACCCCCGGCAGCAGCCGGGTCACCGCCTCGACCATCACCAGAGCAGCCGCCTCGCCGCCGGCGAGCACGTAGTCCCCCAAGGAGACCTCGTCGACTTCCATCCGATCGGCGGCCGCCTCGACCAGCCGGGCGTCGATGCCCTCGTACCGGGCGCAGGCGAACATCAACCAGGGCTGCTCGGCGTACTCCTGGGCCAGGTCCTGGGTGAACCGGCGACCGCTGGGCGTCGGCACGACAAGCCGCGGTTGCGCGCCGTCCGCAGGGGCGATCGCGTCGAAGGCCGCCCACCACGGCTCCGGGCGCATCAGCATTCCGGGGCCGCCGCCGTACGGAGTGTCATCGACAGTGCGGTGGACGTCGCTCGTCCACCGCCGGAGGTCGTGGACGGCCAGGTCGACCAGGCCATGCTGGCGCGCCTTGCCCAGCAGCGACTCCGACAGCGGAGCCAGGTAGCCGGGGAAGATCGAGATGATGTCGATCCTCATCGGCCAGCCCTCACAGGTCGAACAGCCCCTCCGGCGGCTCGACGACGACCCGGCCGCCGGCGATGTCCACGAGGGGCACCAACTCGCGGACGAAGGGGATCAGGATCTCGCGCTCCCCTATGTCGATGGCCAGCAGGTCGGTGCCGGGGCCGTGTACGACGTCTTTGAGCGTACCCAGGGTGGTGCCGTCACCGGTCTGCACCCGTAGCCCGAGCAGGTCGGTGTCGTGGAACTCGTCCGGATCGGCCAGCGGCGCGAGGTCAGCGGAGTCGACGACGAGGGCGATGCCCCGGAGGGCCTCGGCGGCGGTCCGGTCGTCGATCCCGGTGAAGGCGACGACATACCGGCCGGAGTGCCGGCGAGCCGCCAGTACGGTCAGCGGGCCGCGATCGGCCGGCTCGGTGGCCAGGGTGGAGCCGGCCGCGAAGCGGGTGTCGGGATCGTCGGTGCGGACCTGCACGAGCACCTCGCCGCGCAGGCCGTGCGCCCGCCCGACTCGCCCGACGGTCAGCAGCATCTCGGCTCGGCTAGCCGGCGTCGGTGTCGACGACGTCGACCCGCAGCCCCCGGCCGCCGATAGCGGTCATCACCTGACGCAGTGCCTTGGCGGTCCGTCCGGCCCGGCCGATCACCTTGCCCAGGTCTTCGGGATGGACGCGCAGCTCCAGGGTCCGTCCCCGTCGACCGGTCACCAGGTCGACGTGGACCTCGTCGGGATGCTCGACGATGCCGCGGACGAGGTGCTCGAGAGCGTCCTCGAGCACCTAGCCCTCCGCCGGGGCCGGCTCAGCGGCCGGGCCCGCCGCGTCGGTGGTGGCGTCGGTAGGAGTAGCGCCGGCCGGAGCAGCGCCGGCCGGGCTTGCGTCGGCGGGGGCAGCGCCCGCTGGGTCAGCGCTGGTAGGGCTTGCGTCCGCCGGGCCAGCGTCCGCCGGGGCAGCGCCCGCTGGGTCAGCGCCGGCCGGGCTTGCAGCCGGTGTGGTGGCGATCGCCGCGGGGTCCCCGGCGGCAACGCGCTGCTCGAGCAGGGTGGTGCCCTTCTCGGCGGCGGATGCGGCGGCCTGGTCGGCGGTCGGGCCGGCGGTCGGAGTACCGGCGGCGGCGTTGTCGGCCACCGCCTTGGCCGGGCGGCCGACCCGCTTCTTGGGCGTGGTGGCGTCACTCGCCGGCTCCTCGGTGGCCTGTTTCGAAGCGGCCTCGAAGAGGGCTCGCTTATCGGCCTTGGGTGCCTTGACCAGCATGGGGGGCGGGGCCGGCTCGCCCGTGAACTGCTGCCAGTCGCCGGTCACCCGCAGGATCGCGGCCACGGCCTCGGTCGGCTGGGCACCGACCCCGAGCCAGTACTGTGCCCGCTCTGAGTTGATCTCGATGAACGACGGGTCTTCCTTGGGGTGGTACTTGCCGATGGTCTCGATCGACCGGCCGTCGCGCTTGGTGCGGGCATCGGCGACGACGATGCGGTAGTACGGCGCGCGCATCTTGCCCAGGCGCATGAGCTTGATCTTCGTGGCCACGAGGGTGGGTGCTCCAGGGGTGTTGACGGTTGGTCGGCCGGCCTGGCGCGTGGGGCACGCCGTCGGCCGATCGGGATGGACACGCTCGGCGCGGTGAGAGGGGCCGCAATCGAGCACGTACTCGGCAGCCATTGTGCCAGACGGCGCACGGCATGCCGAAACGCTGGGCGGATCAGGCGACGACCCGCCCGCGCAGGACGAGCCGCGCCGGCTGCCTGAGCACGGCCAGGTCAGCTCGCGGGTCGGCGTCGTAGACGACGAGGTCGGCCGGCGCACCCTCCTCGATCCCCGGCAGCCCCAGCCACTGCCGGGAAGCCCAGGACCCGGCCGCGAGGGCCGCCGACGCGGGGACGCCCGCCGCGTGGAGCCCCACGATCTCCTCGACGACCAGACCGTGCGGCACGACCCCGCCGGCGTCGCTGCCGACATGGAGGGTGACTCCGGACTCGTAGGCGGTGCGGAGCAGAGCAGGGTAGCCGGCGGCCATCGCCCGCATCCGCGCCGCGTACGCCGGAAACCGGTCCTGCGCCCGGTCGGCAATTCCGCCAAAGGTGCCGGTGATCAGCGTGGTCGAGGTCAGTGTCGTGCCGGTGGCGGCCAGGTCGGCGATCAGGGCGTCGGTCAGGCCGGTGCCGTGCTCGATGCAGTCGACGCCGCTCGCGAGGAGGCCGCCCACGGTCTCGGTGGCGAAGCAGTGCACGGCGACCCGCGCCCCCGCCTCGTGTGCGGCGGTGACGGCCTCGGTCAGCACGTCGGTCGGCCAGAGCGGGGCGAGGTCGCCCGAGTCGCGGTCGATCCAGTCGCCGACCAGCTTGACCCAGCCACCGCCGTACGCAGCCTGCCGGCGCACCTCGTCGGTCAGCCCGGCGGGCTCGACCTCCTCGGCGTAGTTGCGCAGGTAGCGGCGTGGCCGGGCGATGTGGCGGCCGGCCCGGACGAGCCGGGGCAGGTCGGGCTCCTCGAGCAGTGGCCGGGTGTCGATCGGCGAGCCGGCGTCGCGCAGCAGCAGGGCGCCGGCATCCCGGTCGGCCCGGGCCTGCTCCCGCGCCACATCGAGATCGGCGACCGGGCCGTCCTCCTGCAGGCCGACGTGACAGTGCGCATCGACCAGACCGGGAAGCACCCAACCACGGTCGGCGACGGTCTCTGCGCCGGCGACCTGCTCGAAGGTCAACCGGCCGTCCCGCACCCAAAGGTCCCGGTCTTCCTCGCCGGGCAAGAGCACGCCGCGGAGGTGCAGCGCGGGCATCACCGGTCGCGCGGCGGCCGGGGCAGCTTGCTCAGGTCGATGTTCGGGACCTGGAAACCCGGCGGCAGCCCGGCGTTCCCGGGGGGCCCGGTTCCGGGCAGCCCCGTCCCAGGCAGCCCGCCGCCGGTCAGGGCCGCCCCGCCGGGCGCGACCCGGCGGGCGCCGCCACTTCGGCCGCTGCTCTTGTTGCCCTTGCGCTTGTTCTTCGGTGACTTGGTCGCCTTACGCCGGCCGCCCATCCCGGGCAGTCCCATTCCGGCCATCTGCTTCATCATCTTGCGGGCTTCGAAGAAGCGGTCGACGAGTTGGTTGACCTCGCTGATCGAGGACCCCGACCCAGCTGCGATCCGAGCCCGCCGGGAGCCGTTGATGATCTTCGGGTCCTGCCGCTCGGCCGGGGTCATCGAGTGGATGACGGCCGCGACCCGGTCGAGGTCGCGGTCGTCGACCTGGGCCAGCTGCTCCTTGACCTGTCCCAGGCCGGGCAGCATGCCGAGCAGGTTGCCGATCGGCCCCATCTTGCGGATGGCCATCATCTGCTCGAGGAAATCCTCGAGGGTGAAGTCAGTGCCTTGGGACAGCTTGCCGGCCAGCTTCTCGGCCTGGTCGGCATCGAAGCTCTTCTCGGCCTGCTCGATCAGGGTCAGCATGTCGCCCATGCCGAGGATCCGCGATGCCATCCGCTCGGGATGGAAGACGTCGAAGTCGGCGAGCTTCTCCCCCGTACTGGCGAACATGATCGGCTGGCCGGTGACATGGCGGACGGACAGCGCAGCACCGCCGCGCGCGTCGCCGTCGAGCTTGGTGAGCACCACGCCGGTGAACCCCACCCCGTCGCGGAACGCTTCCGCGGTCGTCACCGCGTCCTGACCGATCATCGCGTCGACGACGAAGAGCACCTCGTCGGGATCCACGGCATCGCGGATGGCGGCGGCCTGGGCCATCATGTCGGCGTCGACGCCGAGGCGCCCCGCCGTATCGACGACCACGACGTCGTGCAGGGTGCGGCCGGCTTCGGCGATGCTCCGCCGGGCCACCTCGACCGGGTCACCGACGCCGCTGCCCGGCTCGGGGGCGAAGACGGCGACGCCGGCTTGGCGACCGACGATCTGCAGCTGCTGTACGGCATTGGGACGCTGCAGGTCGGCGGCGACCAGCAGCGGCGTGTGCCCCTGCTCACGCAGCCACTGACCCAGCTTGCCGGCCAGTGTCGTCTTGCCCGATCCCTGTAGGCCGGCGAGCATCACGACGGTCGGCGGGCTCTTGGCGAAGCGGATCCGCCGGGTCTCGCCGCCGAGGATGGCGATCAGCTCCTCGTTGACGATCTTGATGACCTGCTGGGCGGGGTTGAGGGCCCTGGTCACCTCGACCCCGCGGGCCCGCTCCTTGACGGCGGCAATGAACTGCCGGACCACCGGCAGCGCAACGTCGGCCTCCAGCAGCGCCACCCGGATCTTGCGCGCGGTGGCATCGATGTCGGCGTCGGACAGCCGGCCCTTGCCGCGCAGGCTGGTGAAGACCTTGTCGAGGCGGTCGGACAGGGTGTCGAACACGCGGAATCCTTTGCAGCCGGCTACTGGGCAGTGCGAGCCTCAGGGTAGTGCGGCGGCGAGTGCGTCCTGGCCGCGGACCATCCAGGCACAGCGGTCCTTGGTCAGGTCAGGCGTCGCCCAGCAGGGCATCGACAAAGGCTTCCGGCTCGAACGGCGCGAGGTCGTCGGGACCTTCGCCGAGCCCGACGAGCTTGACCGGGATCCCGAGCTGGCGCTGCACGGCGATCACGATGCCCCCTTTGGCGGTGCCGTCGAGCTTGGTCAGGACCACGCCGGTGACCTCGACGGCCTCGGTGAACACCCGCGCCTGCACCAGACCGTTCTGGCCGGTGGTCGCATCCAGCACGAGCAGCGTCTCCGCCACGGGGCCCTGCTTCTCGATGACCCGCTTGACCTTGCCCAGCTCGTCCATCAGGCCGGTCTTGGTGTGCAGCCGGCCGGCGGTGTCGATCAGCACCGTGTCGACGCGCTCGTCGGTGCCGCGCCGGACGGTCTCGAAGGCGACCGCGGCGGGGTCGCTGCCCTCCGCCCCGCGTACCGTCTCCGCGCCTACCCGGCCGCCCCACGTCTGGAGCTGCTCTACCGCCGCGGCCCGGAAGGTGTCGGCGGCGCCCAGCAGCACCGACCGGCCGTCGGCGACCAGCACCCGGGCCAGCTTGCCGCAGGTGGTGGTCTTGCCGGTGCCGTTGACGCCCACGATGAGGATGACAGCGGGCCGGCCGTCGGAGCCGACGGTGTGCAGGGTCCGGTCGACGTCGTCGCCGATGGCGCGGACCAGCTCCTCGGCGAGCAGGGCCCGCAGCTCGCCGGCGCTGCGGCTGCCGAGCACCCGGGTGCGCTCACGGAGTCGCCCGACGATCTCCTGGGTGGGCCCGACACCGACGTCGGAGGTCAGCAGGGTGTCCTCGACCTCTTCCCAGGCGTCCTCGTCGAGACGGTCACGGGACAGCACCGAGAGCAGGCCCCGCCCCAAGGTCGTCTGGGAGCGCGAGAGCCGGTCACGCAGCGCGACGATGCGACCGGCGGTAGGCGTGGGTACGTCGAGCTGGGGCCGCACCTGCGGCTCTTCGACCGTCTCCGCGGGCAGCACGTCGACGCCTCGCACCTCGGCGGGCGGAGGCGGGCGGAGCCGCCGCCGGCGCGGGCGCACCACCAGCCCGATCACCAGGGAGGCCACAGCCGCGATCGCCACCGCGGCGATCGCTATGACAAGAAGGACGTATTCCATACCGACGATCCAACCATCGTCGGGTCCTCCCGCCGAGGCGGTGAGGGTCAGGCCGACTCGAGCTCGCGCAACCGCTGGCTGATCACGGTGGTGATGCCGTCACCGCGCATGGTGGTGCCGTAGAGAGCGTCGGCCACCTCCATCGTGCGTTTCTGGTGGGTGATGACAATGAGCTGGCTGGCCGCCCGCAGCTCCCCGATCAGGCCGATCAGCCGGCCCAGGTTCACGTCGTCCAGCGCCGCCTCGACCTCGTCGAGGACGTAAAAGGGGCTGGGCCGGGCTCGGAAGATCGCGACCAGCAAGGCGACGGCGGTCAGCGACCGCTCGCCGCCGGACAACAGTGACAGTCGCTTGATCTGCTTGCCGGGGGGCCGGGCCTCGACCTCCACGCCGGTCGTCATCAGGTCGTCTGGGTCGGTGAGCACGAGCCGGCCCTCACCACCGGGGAAGAGCGTCGCGAAGACCACCTCGAACTCCCGGGCGGTGTCGGCGAACGCCTCGGCGAACACCTCGTGGATGCGGTCGTCCACGTCGTGCACCACGGTCATCAGGTCGCGCCTGGTGTCGCGCAGGTCCTCCAGCTGGGTCGACAGAAAGGCGTGCCGCTCCTCCAGCGCGCTGAACTCCTCCAACGCCAGCGGGTTCACCCGGCCGAGCAGCGCCAGGTCGCGCTCGGCCCGGGCGGCCCGCTTTTCCTGCGTCGAACGGTCGTACGGCGCCGGCTCCTCCCCCGGCACCGGGACCGCTGGGCCGTACTCGCCGATCAAGGTGTCGAGGTCCACGCCGTGCTCCTCGACGGCGCGCGCCTCGAGCGCACCGATCCGCATCCGTTGCTCGGACCGGGCGATCTCGTCGCGGTGCACGACATCGGTCAGCCGCTCCAGCTCCACGGCGACCTCACGGATCAGGCAACGGACGGCGAGCAGCTCGGCCTCGTTGGCCTCGCGCGCGTGGCGCGCTGCCTCGCGTTCGGCGGCCGCCTGGGCCAGCGAAGCGGTCATCCGGGCCAGCGCAGCCTGGGCCCCACGCAGGACGGCCGCCGAGACGACCGCCGTCCCGGCCCGCGCCACGCGGGCGTGCTCGGCTCGCTCCCGGGCCGCCCGCTCGTCGGCAGCCGCCCGGTGCAGGGCGTCGGCCCGTCCGGCCAGCGCGCGCACCCGCTCCTCGGCGGTGCGGACCCGCAGCCGTACGTCCATCTCGGCCTGCCGGGCCGCCGAAACCCAACCCGAGAGCTCGTCGCGCTCGGCGGTCGACGGCTCCTCCTCGGTGGGCGCCGACTGTGCGGCGCAGTCGGCCGGCGCCGACTGTGCGGCGCGGAGCCGCTCCTCCACTTCGGCCAGGCCTTTGCGGTCACGGTCGTAGGCGTGGCCGGCGTCCGCCCTCGCGCGCTCCAGGCGTTCGGTCTCGGCCGTCGCCGAGCGGGCCGAGCTGCCCAACTGCGCCAGCTGCTCGGCGACCGCAGCCAGCCCGGCATCGGAGGCGTGCAGGGCAACCAGCGCGTGCTCCGCCGCCGCCTCGTGCTGGGCCACCTGCTGGTGTGCCGCGGCCAGCTCGCCGGCGATCTCCCGGCCGCGGGCCTCCGCCGTCGCCAACTCCTGCGCGGCCTCTTCGACGGCGGCCTGCACCTCGAGCATGCTCGGCGTACTGGCCGACCCGCCCACAGCCCAGTCGGCACCGATCAGGTCACCATCACCGGTCACCGCTCGGACGTCGGGCCGGGTCTCGACCAGCCGCCGGGCCGCCGACAGGTCATCCACAATGGCCACCCGGTCCAGGGCTCGGCCCAGCACCGGCCGGATCGTGGGCGGGCCGTTGACGACTTCGGCGGCCCAGCGAGCGCCGGCCGGCAGCGGCGGCAGCGGCGGCAGCTCAGCCGGCGCGCCCACCCCGACCGCGCCGACGGGCAGCGGCTCGGCCGGCCGGCCGGCCGACAATGGCTCGGCCGGCCCGCCGGCCACCATGAGCCCGGCCCGGCCGCCCTCTTCCGCCTTGAGCAGGGCCAACGCGCTTTCGGCGGCGGCCGGTGAGGCCACCGCCACGGCATCCGCGACGGCACCGAGGGCCGCCGCGACGGCCGCTTCGTAGCCGGGCCGGACGTCGATGATGTCGACCACGGGGCCGATGAAGCCGGGCAGCCGAGCGGCGGCCGCAAGCAACGCTGCGGTGCCGTCCCGCCGGCTCAGCCCGAGGCCGAGTGCCTCGCGCCGGGCGGCCCAGGTAGCCCGGGCCTGCTCGGCCTCCCGGTTGGCCTCGGCCAGCGCGCGCACCCGCGCGCGCGCTGCCTCCACCCCGGCCGTGGCCGCCTCGTGGCGCTCATCGAGGCCCAGCTCGGAGTCGTCGAGCAGGCCGGCCTCCTGCTGCAGGCGGTCGCACTCCTGCCGGGCCAGCTCGGCGCGAGCGCAGGCGTCGCTCAGGCCGGCCGACAGCCGAGCGATCTCCTCGGCGCGGGCGGAGGCGCGGGTGCGCAGAGCGTTGACCTGCCCGGTGAGCCGGGCCAAATCCTCCCGACGCTCGGCCGCGGCCCGGGTGGCGGCCACCAGAGCCCGCTCGGCGTGCGCCAGCTGTTCTTCGAGACCCTGCCGATGCTGCACCGCGCCGGCGAGGCGGATCCGATCGGCGTCGAGCGACTGCGCCAGCTGTTGCTCCTGCCTGCCCATGAGGTCGGCCTCGCGGTCCAGGGCGTCCGGATCGCGGCCCGGCCGGGCATCGACCGGCACCTCGGCGAGGAAGCGGGCCCGGTCGGCGGCCAGCCGCGCCGTACCGCGCAGGCGCTCGTCCAGAGCCGACAACCGGTACCACGTCTCCTGGGCCTGGCTCAGGGTCGCGGCGCCGGCCGCCAGCGCCTGCTCCAGCCCGGCCTGCACCGTCTGCGCCGCCGCGAGGTCGCCCTCCACGGCGGCCCGCCGCGCGCGCCCCGCCGCCTCGTCGGCGACCTCACGCTCGAGTGATCCGCGCAATGCCAGCAGGTCGTCAGCCAGCATCCGCAGCCGGGCATCGCGCAGGTCGGCCTGCACGCCGGCGGCGCGCCGGGCCACCTCGGCCTGGCGACCCAGCGGCTTGAGCTGCCGGCGCAGCTCCGCGGTCAGGTCGGTCAACCTGGTGAGGTTGGCCTGCATCGCCTCAAGCTTGCGCAGTGCCTTCTCTTTGCGCTTGCGGTGCTTGAGGACGCCGGCCGCCTCTTCGATGAAGGCGCGCCGGTCCTCGGGCCGGGCCTGCAGCACCGAGTCGAGTTTCCCCTGGCCCACGATGACGTGCATCTCCCGGCCGATGCCAGAGTCCGACAGCAGCTCCTGTAGGTCGAGCAGCCGGCAGCCGGACCCGTTGATCTCGTACTCGCTCTCGCCGGAGCGAAACATCCGCCGGGTGATGGCCACCTCGGCGTAGTCGATGGGCAGCGCGGCGTCGGCGTTGTCGATGGTCAGCGTCACCTCGGCCCGACCGAGGGCCGGCCGGCCGGGTGTGCCGGCGAAGATGACGTCCTCCATCTTTCCGCCGCGCAGCGTCTTGGCACCCTGCTCACCGAGCACCCAGGCGATCGCATCGACGACGTTGGACTTGCCGGAGCCGTTGGGGCCGACGACGCAGGTGATCCCGGGCTCGAACGCCAGCGTCGTCGCCGAGGCGAAGGACTTGAAGCCCTTGAGCGTGAGGCTCTTGAGGTGCACGGGTCTCCGAGGTCAGGGCTGACGGGCCTGCCCGAATCTACCGCTCACCCCAGCGGTTTCCGGTGCAGACAGGCGGGGACACCCGCCCCGAAAACCGCGCTCAGATGCTGGCGTGCTCCAGCCGGGACAGCCTGATCAGGTCCCGGTCATCTATCTGCAGCTCGGCCGTTTGGAGCTCGGCCCGTTGCAGCTCGGCCCGCTGCAGTGCACCGGCCAGCCGGACGCTCTCGCCCCGCGCCTCCGCCAGCTCCCGTTCCAGCTCAGCCACTCGACGACGCATTCGGCCGACCTCGTCGAGCAGGCGTACATCCGGGAGGGGGCTGGTGTGGCCGAACAAGGCCTTGGCCATCTGTGGACTTCTCCTGATCGTGGGGCCGCCGGCGAAGGTGACTTTGTACCGATGGCCGCCAGCGGAAGGGGCAGGGCGCGAGATTCTAGGGTGACATGACCGGTAGGCGCGGTCAAGATACGGTCACGATCTCGCTACCAGCGGGCCCGGCGTGGCGGAGGCTGGCAGCGCGGGCAGCTGAAGCTCGACCGGCCCATGAAGGCGTCCCGGCGGATCGGTGTGCCGCAACGACCGCACGGCAGCCCCAGCCGGCCGTACGCCTCGAGCGATCGGCCGAAGTAGCCGCTTTCGCCGTTGACGTTGACGTACAACGCGTCGAAGGACGTCCCGCCCTCGTCCAGCGCGGAGGCCATCACGTCGCGCGCGGCATGCAGCACGGCGATCGCCTCGGTCCGGCGCAGCGTCTCGGTGGGGCGCGCCCCGTGCAGCCGCGCCCGCCACAGGGCCTCGTCGGCATAGATGTTGCCGATGCCCGACACCAGGGTCTGATCCAGCAGGGCGCGCTTGAGCCCGGTCCGACGCCTGCGCAGGCCGGCGACGAATGCGGCCTCGTCGAATTGCGGGTCGAACGGGTCCCGGGCCAGCAGGTGCAAGGACGCGGGTAGACCGCCGGCGTCGAGCTCGTCGACGTAGAGGCCACCGAAGGTGCGCTGGTCGACGAAGCGCAGCTCGGTGCCGCCGTCGGCAAAGCGCACCCGCACCCGCAGATGCCGCTCGGGCAGCGCGTCAGCCGGCACCACCAGGAGCTGGCCGCTCATGCCCAGGTGCCCGACGAGCACGGAGTCGGAGTCCAACGGCAGCCATAGGTACTTCCCGCGCCGGGCCGCCGTCACCACGGTGCGCCCGGCCAGCCGCCCCGCGAAGTCGTCCGGGCCGGCGCCGTGCCGGCGGATCGCACGCGGATGGTGCACGGTCGCCGTGGCCACCACCCGGCCGGTAACCCAGCGTTGCAATCCCCGCCGGACCACCTCGACCTCGGGCAATTCCGGCACGGTCAGCCGCTCGGCGGGCTCGACCGCTCGGGGACGTCAGCCGGTCGGTCCGGGAGCCGCCGGGCCAGCAGCACCGTCCAGGCCGACTCGGCGGCCCGCTTCTCGGCCTCCTTCTTGCTCCGTCCGGTCCCGGTGCCCAGGGTCTCGCCGGCAATCCGCGCGGCGGCGGTGAATGTTTTGTCGTGGTGGGGGCCGGTCTCGGTAAGCACGTACTGCGGCACGCCCAGCGCCTGCGCTGCGGCGAGTTCCTGGAGGCTGGTCTTCCAGTCCAGGCCGGCCCCCTGCCTGGCCGCGTCGGCCAGCATCGGGGCGAACACCCGGCGGATGACCTGCGCCGCGACGGCATGCCCGCGGTCGACGTAGACCGCCCCGAGCACCGCTTCGAGCGTATCGGCGAGCAGGCTGGGCTTGTCCCGGCCCCCGCTCGCGTGCTCCCCCCGGCCCAGCCGCAGGTGTCCGCCGAGCCCGCCCGGTCCCAGCCGACGGGCCACCTCGGCGAGTGCGTAGGTGTTCACCACCGACGCGCGCATCTTGGCCAGCTGGCTCTCGGGAAGGTCGGGGTGGGCAAGGTACAGCGATTCGGTGATCACCAGCCCGAGCACCGAGTCACCGAGGAACTCCAGCCGCTCGTTGGTCGGCAGACCGCCGTGTTCGTGGGCGTAGGACCGGTGGGTCAGCGCCCGGCACAGCAGATCGGGATCGATGGCGACGCCCAGCGCCGCTTCCAATGCCGTGCCGCTGCTCACGGCGCCGCGACCAGCCTGGTGGTCAAGCCGGTGAGATCGGCGAGGTCGATCAGGCCGGCCAGCGACTCCCGCAGGCGCGGCAGCATCGCCTCGCGGACGGCCCCGGCGGCCAGCCCGACACAGGTGGCGACGGCCTCCGGGCTCGATGCGCCGTGCCCGACGACGACCACACCGTCGACTCCGAGCAGCATCGCGCCGGCAATCCGGTCGGGGTGCAGGTGCGCCAGCGCCGACCGCACCTCGTCACGGGCGGGCTCGTACGGTCCGCTCAACGCCTCGTTGACCACGCCGGCGAGCAGCGCATACGTGCCTTCCATGCCCTTGAGCAGCACGTTGCCGGTGAAGCCGTCGGTGACGACGACATCGGCCACCCCGCCCCGGGGGACGTCATCGCCTTCCACGTTTCCGACGAAGCGGATCGGCAGGGCGGCCAGCACGTCGCCGGTGCTCCGCCGCACCCGGTCGCCTTTGCCCGGCTCCTCGCCGATCGTCAGCAGGCCTACCCGGGGCTCGGCGATACCCAACCTGACCCGTGCGTACGCCACGCCGCAGAGCGCGTGCTCGGCGAGGACGGCGGGGCTCGGAGCCACATTTGCCCCCACGTCGAGGAGCAGAACGGGACCGCCCGGCGACGGCACGGTGACCGCGAGAGCGGCCCGGGTCAGCGACGGGAGCAGCCCGAGGGTGAAGACCGCGGCAGCCATCGCCGCCCCGGTCGAGCCGATGCTGACCATGGCGTCGGCCCGCTGGTCACGAACCAGGTGGGCGGCGACGCAGACGGTGGCGTCGGGCTTGGTCCGGACCCCCACGATCGGGTCTTCGTGCATCGCGACGACCCGGTCCGAGGCGGCCACGCTCAGCCGTGCGGCGACGTCCGGGGCGGCCCGGATCAGCTGCTCGCCGGCCTCGATGGGGCCTACAGCAGTGACCCGCAGGCCCTGATCGTGGCGCAGGGCAGCCAGCACACCGGAGGCAACGCCACCCGTGGCCGCGGTGTCGAACGAGCCGTCGCCGCCGAGCAGGTCAACCGCGATGCGGGGAGGCGGAAGTGCACACCCGCCCACGGGTTAGACGGACAGGATTTGGCGGCCGTCGTACGTGCCGCAGGTGGGGCAGGCGGTGTGGGACAGCTTGGGTTGGCGGCAGCGGCCGCAGGGCGCAAGGGCCGGCGCGGTCGTCTTCCACTGCGACCGGCGCGACCGGGTGTTGCTGCGCGACATGCGGCGCTTGGGAACGGCCACGGCTAGCTCTCCTGACTGTTGTCGTACTGCTTCAAGGCGGCCCATCGGAGGTCGACCTGATCGTGTGCGTGGTCGGGCGGCAGCTCGTCGCGCCGCTCCCCGCAGGTGGGGCACAGCCCGAGGCAGTCCTCCCGGCACAGCGGGATCAACGGCAGTGCAAGCACCAACGCGTCCCGCACCACCGGTTCCAAGTTGAGGTAGTCGCCGTCGAGCCGACTGACCTCGTCTTCGGAGGTGGTCTCCTCGGTGATGCTGTCCGGATAGGCGAACAGCTCCTGCACGTCGGCGACCACCTCGTCGGTGACCGCGCCCAGGCACCGGGCGCACTCCCCCACGACCGGCGCGGACACGGTGCCGGTGATCAGCACGCCTTCGATCACCGACTCGAGCCGCAGGTCGAGCTGGAGCTGCGCCCCGGCCGGGACGCCGACCAACTCCAGACCGAACCCCGAAGGCGCGGGGACGGGGAGGGACAGGCGGCGCATCGATCCCGGGCGCCGACCGAGCTCGCGGGTATTGAGCACGAGCGGGGCGCGGGGATCGAGGCGAGCCTGTGTCTTCCTGTTCACGGGCCTGCTCTTGGCAAGCGGAGGGGATCGACGCGAGAGGTGGTGCGAAAGGTGAGAGTACCCGAGCGGGCGTCCGCCCGTCGATTCAGCAGCTCAGCGGCCGTCGGTCAGGAGCCGTCGGCGAGCCGCTCGGTCAGCCGGGCGCTGACCGACTCGGGTACGTGTGCCGAGACATCGCCGCCGAACGTCGCCACCTCCTTGACCAGGCTCGACGACAGAAAGGAGTAGAGCGGGTTCGTGGCCATGAACAGGGTCTCCACCCCGGCCAGCCCGTGGTTCATCTGGGCCATCTGGAGCTCGTAGTCGAAGTCACTGACCGCCCGCAGGCCCTTCACCACCGTGCGGATGTCGTGCGCGACGCAGTAGTCGACGGTCAGGCCGTAGAAGGAGTCGATGGTCACGTTGTCGTAGGCACCGGTCTCGCTCCGCAGCATGTCCATCCGCTCCTCGACCGAGAAGAGGCGGTGCTTCTTTTTGTTCACCAGGACGGCGACGACGACCTCGTCGTAGAGCTTGCTGGCCCGGCCGATGATGTCGAGATGGCCGTTGGTCACCGGGTCGAACGAACCGGGACAGACCGCTCGTCTCATGGTCGGCGACCGTACCAAAGCGTGCCCTCGCCGTAGCGCTTGTCCTTGATGGCGACAACTCCGGCCGGCCAGGCCCAGGGCTGGCCCCGGCTCGGGCGTTCGACCACGACGACGGCGCCCGGGTCGGCCCAGGACGCGGCGACCGTGGCGATGCTCGGCTGCAGTCTCGCATCGGTCACCCGGTAGGGCGGGTCAGCGAAGATGACGTCGCAGCGCTCCGGCGGGCCGGCGAGGAATTGCACGACATCCGCTCTCACCAGCCGGGCCCCTGGGAGGCCGACCGCCGTGATGTTGGCACCGATCATCGCGGCCGCAACGGCATCGGACTCCACCAGGACCACTCTTGCCGCGCCGCGAGACAGCGCCTCGAGGCCGACCGCGCCGGAGCCGGCGTAAAGATCGAGGACACGCGCGCCGTCGAGGTCGATGAGGCTGCCGAGGGCCGAGAAGAGCGCCTCACGGGCCCGGTCGGAGGTCGGCCGGAGCCCGGGACGCGACGGCACGGTCAGCCGGCGGCCACGGGCCTGACCGGCCACGATGCGCGTCACCGGGCTCAGGCCTTGTCCAGGTATTCCGCCTGCTCGTCGGCGACGAGCCCCGCAACGGCGGCCGCCAGCGCCGGCTGGCCGGCCAGGGCCGGGTCGGTTGCGACAAGGGCTGTTGCCTCCTCGCGGGCCTCGGTGATGAGCTTCTCGTCCCGCAGCAGCGACAGCAGCCGCAGCTGCCGGCGGGTGCCCGACTGGGCGGCCCCGAGCACGTCACCCTCGCGCCGCTGCTCGAGGTCCAGGCGGGCGAGTGCGAAGCCGTCGTTGCTCTGGGCGACCGCGTCCAGCCGCTTCCGCGCGGGTGTACCCGGGGGCGCATCGGTGACCAGCAGACACAGGCCCGGGGCACTTCCCCGGCCGATCCGGCCACGCAACTGGTGCAGCTGGCTCACCCCGAACCGGTCGGCGTCGAGCACCACCATGACGGTCGCGTTGGGCACGTCGACGCCCACCTCGATCACGGTGGTCGCGACGAGGACGTCGATGTCGCCGGCGGCGAAGCGCTGCATCACCGCGTCCTTGTCCTCCGGCGGCAACCGCCCGTGCAGCATCCCCAGCCGCAGATCCGCCAGCGGGCCGTCGCGCAGCAACGGGTAGACGTCCTCCACGGCCATCGGCGGCCGCCGGCCCTGCCCGCCGTCACCGCGATCGCCGTCATCGGACTCGCCGTGCGCCGGTTCGTCGGGCGCCGGTTCGTCGGGCGCCGGCTCATCTGCAGCCGTGATCCGCGGACAGACGACAAAGGCCTGATGGCCCTTGCCGGCCTCCTCGGTCACCCGCTCCCACCCACGGTCGAGCCAGGCGGGCCTTTCCCGCGCCGGCACGACGGTGGAGGTGATCGGCTGACGGCCGGCCGGCAGCTCCCGTAGCGAGGAGGTGTCGAGGTCGCCGTACACCGTCATGGCGACGGTGCGCGGGATCGGAGTGGCGGTCATGATCAGTACGTGCGGCGGACTGGTCGCCTTCGCCCGCAACGTGTCCCGCTGCTCGACCCCGAAACGGTGCTGCTCGTCGATGACGACCAGGCCGAGGTCGCAGAACTGCACCACGTTCTGCAAGAGGGCATGCGTGCCGATCGCAATGCCGGCTTCACCGGAAGCGATCTGGAGCAGAGCCGTACGCCGGGCGCGGGCTGACTGTGAGCCGGTGAGCAGCGCAATCCGGGTAGAACGGTCGGCAGCATCGAGCTCCCCGGCCCGGGCCAGCGGGCCCAAGAGGTCGCGCAGCGAGCGCGCGTGCTGGGCCGCGAGCACCTCCGTCGGCGCGAGCAGCGCCGCCTGGCCGCCGGCATCGATCACCTGCAGCATCGCCCGCAGCGCGACCACCGTCTTGCCCGAGCCCACCTCCCCTTGGAGCAACCGGTGCAGCGGACGGCGCCCGGCCAGCTCCTCGGTCAGCAGGGCACCGACCTCCTGCTGACCGCCGGTCAAGACAAATGGCAGCCGGTCATCGAAGGCATCGAGCAGGCGGCCGGCCCGGACCGGCCGCGGCGTGGCCGGATCACCGGCGGCCAGCCGGCGCTGGGCCAGGGTGACCTGCAGGGCCAGCGCCTCGTCCCATTTGAGCCGGTGCTGGGCGACGTAGGCCGCACTCGACGACGCCGGCTGGTGGACATCGTGCAGCGCCGTCATCACGTCGACGAGCCGGTGCCGGCGGCGCAGGTCGCCCGGCAGCGGATCGGCCAGCGGGTCGAGTTGGTCGAGCGCGAGCCGCACCGAGCGCCGTACGGTGAACGTGCTCAGCTTGGCGGTGGCCGGATAGATCGCCATCAGGCCGCCCTGGAACTCCGCGGCCACCTGGCCGGCCTCGTCGTCGACCAGCTGGAAGTCGGGGTTGCGCAGCTGGCGAGCCCCGTTGAACTCCCCGACGGTGCCGGAAAAGTACGCCCTGCGCCCCGGCCGCAGCCGGCCCTCCTTGTAGCGCTTGAAGAAGGTGAGGGTCACCGGGCGTCGCCCGTCGGAGACCACCACGTCGGTCTTGTGCAGCTTGGGGCGCAGCTGCCGATCGGAGACGCGGTGCACCTCGGCGAAGAAGGTGACGTGGTCGCCGATCCTCAGCGCGGACAGGTCGGTGAGCTCGTCGCGCTCCTGGTACCGGCGCGGATAGTGATGAAGGAGGTCGCCCACGGTGTGCAGCCCCAGCTCCTCGGCCAGCACCCGGGCGGTCTTGCCGTCCAGGACCTGCCGCAGCCCCGAGCGCAGATCCACCGTCAGCGCCGCTCACCTCCCTTGTGTTGCGGCGAGCGTATCGAGGCGGCCGACACCGCGGTTTGCTACCGGCCGGTGTCCCTGGGCTACGCTGTGCCGGTTGCCCGTCGATCGGGCCCCGCCTTCCCTTACCTGGAGCGTCCCGTGGCTAGCGTGTGCGATGTCTGCGCCAAGAAGCCCGGCTTCGGCATGTCGGTCTCGCACTCCCACCGGCGGACCAACCGGCGCTGGAACCCCAACATCCAGACGGTTCGCGCCATGGTCGGCAACGGCACCCGCAAGCGGCTAAACGTCTGCACGTCCTGCCTGAAGGCCGGGAAGGTCAGCCGCGGCTGAGCAGCTCGACACCGCTGCGGTTGCTTGGCCAGCGCGCATCAGATAATCTGATTTGATGCGTACCGTGACTGCGACTGAGGCGAGCCGTTCTTTTGCGGCCCTGCTCGATGAGGCGCAACGTGGCCAGACCGTGGTGATAACGCGCGGCGGACGCCGGATCGCCGCCCTCGGTCCGGCGAGTACGAGTAACGGCGCCGACGTTCTCGCCCTGCTGACCAAAAAGACCGTGGACGCCGACTTTGCCGCTGATGTCCACGCGGCGCGCGGCGCCGTCACGCTCGAAGGGCCGGCGTGGCGCGCAGACTGATCATCGACACGGGCGTGCTAGTGCCCTCCGAGCGCGGATCTACTCCACTGCGCGACAGCATCGTCGACGACGATGATCTGGTGATCGCGGCAATTACGGTGGCCGAGTTGCGAGTGGGCATCGCACTTGCCAGTGCGCATCATCGCCCGGCGCGCGCAGACTTCCTGATCAGCGTTCTCGAAACGCTGCCGGTCGAGCCCTACGACCTCGCCACGGCCGAAGCGCATGGGCGACTGCTTGCCCACGTCCACCGTGCTGGGACGAAGCCCGGAGCACACGACCTCATCGTCGCGGCGACCGCTGTGGCCACCAGGCGCACCGTCCTCACCACCGACCGCAATGCACATTTTGCCGAGTTGCCGGGTGTCGACTGCTTCGTCGTAGGCTGACCGTCGGCGCAGTCCCCGCCGCCTCCTTGACCTGCCCTGATCGGCCGTCACGGCGGGTCGCCGTTGGTAGGCACCAGATTTTGTCGGCAGATGAATGGAGCAGTTATGCCAAGGGTTTTTCGTTTCACCGCATACGGCGGTCCCGACACCCAGGAATTCGTCGAGCTGCCGAAGCCGGAGCCGGGGCCCAGCGAGATCCTGGTCACGGTGAGATCGGCAGGCGTGAACCCGGTCGACTACAAGACCCGGGAAGGGCTGCTGAAGGACCTCGCCCCGCGTGACCTCCCGTCGGAGTTCGGCAGCGAGGTGTCCGGCATGGTGGAGAAGCTGGGGCAGGACGTCGACGGCTTCGCGATCGGCGACGAGGTCTTCGGGTCGCCGGCACCCAGCCACGGAGCGTTCTCGGAGTACACGGTGACCAGCGCCGGCGCGACGGCCAAGAAGCCCCCGCAGGTGACCTTCCACGACGCTGCGACCCTTACGGTCGCCGGCGCTACCGCCTATGACGGCATCATCCATCTCGGCCTGTCCGAGGGGCAGACGCTGTTGATCAACGGGATCGGCGGTGGCGTCGGCGTGGCCGCGGCCCAGATCGCCCGGGACTCAGGTATCGCCGTGTTCGGCACTGCCAGCGAGGACAAACGCGCTCTGGTCGAATCGCTTGGCGCAACTGTCATCCCTTACGGAACCGGCGTCGAGGAGCGCGTCCGGGAGCTGCTTCCGGACGGCGTCGACGGGATCTTCGACCTGGTCGGAGGCGATGCACTGCGCTCGGTTGCCGGACTGGTCAAGATACCGGCGAAGTTGATCACCGCCGCTGATCCGGCCACCGCGGCCACACTTGGCGGCGCGCCGGTGAATCGCGACCGGACGTCCCGGGTGCTCGATGAGGTCGCCAAACTGGTCGCGGACGGCAAACTCGACCCGCACGTCAACGATGTGCTGGGCTTCGACGATGCGCCCAACGCGATCGCCTCAGTCGGATCCGGTCACGGGCAGGGCAAGGTCGTCATCCAGATCAGTTGACTCGAGGTGCCGTGACCGGTCGGAGCATCGGTGTGCAGGCCGAAGCCGGAGATGGGCGAGTAGCCGCTCATCACGCCGGCGTAGGCGGACCGGTCAAAGGAAATGGTCGTGGCCGGCGACGTACGGCTCAGCGTCGACGGTGACCCCGTCACCGGCCGCCACCGACCCGATCACCCGCCAGCCGGGCGGGACCGGGCCGCCGAAGGTCGCCGCCAGCGCATGGTCGTCGCCGCCCCCGAGCACCCAAACGTAGGGATCGACACCCAGCGCCGCGCCGACGTCGATGAGCCGCTGCGGCACCTCCAGCGCCGCCCGCTGCACGTCGATCGCCACCCCGCTGGCCGCGGCGATATGAGCCAGGTCCTGGGTCAGCCCGTCGCTGATGTCGATCATCGCAGTGGCGCCGGCCGAGGCCGCCAGCGGTCCCTGCGCGTAGGGCGGCTCGGGCCGGCGGTGAGCGGCCACCACCGCCGCCGGCGACCGGAAGCCCCGGCCGAGCACCGCGAGGCCGGCAGGGGCCCAGCCGAGCCGGCCGCAGACCGCCACCACCTCGCCGGCCCGCGCGCCGGATCTGGTCACCGGGGCCCGGCCCTGCAGGTCACCGAGGGCGGTGACCGCCACCATCACCTGCTCGGCCCGGACCACGTCCCCCCCGGCGACCGCGGCACCGGTCAGGGCCGACTCGTCGCGCAGACCGTCGGTCAGCAGGTCGATCCAGTCGACAGCCGTGGCCGGCGGGCAGGCCAGCCCGACCAGCAACGCGGTCGGCACCGCGCCCATCGCGGCGATGTCGGCCAGATTCTGCGCGGCGGCCTTGCGCCCGATGTCGTAGCCGCTCGACCAGTCGGTCCGAAAGTGCCGGCCCTCGACGAGCAGGTCGGTGGTGGCCACGACCCGCCCGTCGGCCGCCGCGATGACGGCCGCGTCGTCACCGGGCCCGAGGATGACGTGCTTCGCCTGACCCAGCCGGGCGGTGATCCGGGCGATCACCTCGAACTCGCCAACCTCGCCGACGGTCACGGCTCCTCCTGGGATAGGTTCGCACCCGACGGTCCGGCCCCGACGACACAAAGGAGATCGCCGTGGTGCAGGCGTACATCCTCATCCAGACCGAGGTGGGCAAGGCCGCCGACGTGGCCATCACCATCAAAGACATCAAGGGCGTTGCCCAGGTCGACGCGGTGACCGGACCGTACGACGTCATTGTGCTGACCGAGGCCGACAACGTCGACGCACTGGGCAAGATGGTGGTCAGCCGGGTGCAGGGCGTCCCGGGGATCACCCGCACGTTGACCTGCTCGGTCGTCCACCTCTGAGCTTCTCGGTACGCCGGCGCGCGGCTCTCCTGGCGGCTGTCGTCGCACTTCCGGTGGCTGTCGGGGCCGGGGTGCTCGTCTGGCGATTGTCGGCGGCGGCCGAGGTCGTCATCCCCGGCCGGCCGGCCACCGCCGAGGCCGGCCGCATCTGTGCCGCGCTGATCGGCGCACTGCCCGACTCACTCGGCGAGCTGCAGCGACGCGGCATCCGGGGCGACCCGAAGTCGGCCGCTGCCTGGGGCGACCCGCCGGTCGCCCTGCGATGTGGAGCGCCGGCCCCGCCCGGACCGGTCGGCCAGGTGATCGACGTGGACGGCGTGGACTGGGTGCCCGCCCCCGATGACGCCGGCGTCACCTGGACCACGGCCGGCCGGCGGCTGACCGTGCTGGTGCGCTTCCCGAAACGGTACGACTCCCAGGGCCCTCGACTGGCCCTGCTGTCGCCGGCGGTCCAGCGGACCGTCCCGCGCGCCTGATCAGCGCAGGCCGGTGCCCGTGGCCAGGGCCACCTCGATCAGCCGGTGGAGCAGGGCGGGATAGTCCAGACCCGTCGCGGCCCACATCTTGGCAAACATCGAGATCGGGGTGAACCCGGGCATCGTGTTGACCTCGTTGACCACCAGGTCGTCACCGGTGACGAAGAAGTCCACCCGGGCCAGGCCGGCGCAGTCCAGGGCGCCGAAGGCGCGCACCGCGTGCTGGCGCAGCCGCTCGGTGACCCCCTCGGAAAGCTGGGCCGGGATGTCGAATTCACAGGCGTCGTCGAGATATTTCGCCTCGAAGTCGTACCAGTCGTGGCCTCCGGTGAAGCGGATCTCGGCCGGCACGCTGGCCTCCGCCGGGCCGCCGGCCAGCCCTTCGAGGACGCCACACTCGACCTCACGCCCGACGACGGCCTGCTCGACGATGACCTTGGGGTCGATGGCCCGGGCCGTGGCTATCGCGCCGGCCAAGCCGGCCCAGTCGCCGACCTTGGTGATGCCGATGCTGGAGCCCGCGCGAGCCGGTTTGACGAACACCGGCAACCCCAGCCGGTCCTGTTCGGCGGCGCCGAGCGTGACCGCGCCGGCCCGCACCACCGAGTATTCGCCGACCGGCAGCCCCTCGGCGGCCAGCAGCTTCTTGGCGTACTCCTTGTCCATCGCCACGGCGCTGCCGAGCACACCGGATCCGACATACGGCGTGCCGGCCATCTCCAGCAGGCCCTGCACCGTGCCGTCCTCGCCATAGGCCCCGTGCAGGACGGGAAAGACGACGTCGACTTCGCCCAGCGCGCGGGCACCCTCCCCCGGCTCTACCACGACCAGCCCGCCACGGGTCGGGTCGCCGGGCAGCACCACCGAGGCACCCTTGGCAACCTCGGGCAGCTCGTTGCCGTGGATCTCCAGCGCCTTGGGGTCGTCACTGGTCAGCACCCAGCGGCCCTCGCGGGTGATGCCGATCGGGACGACGTCGTAGCGCTCCCGGTCCAGCGCCGGCAGGACGCTGCCGGCGCTCAGACAGGAGATGGCGTGCTCGCTGCTGCGGCCGCCGAAGACGACGGCGACCCGGATCCGGCGGGACTCAGCCACGCGGGGAGCGTACCCGCGTCAGCCCAGCGCCTGGGTGAGGTCGGCGATCAGATCGTCGGCGTCCTCCAGGCCGATCGAGATCCGCACGGATCCTGCCGACAGGCCACCGGCGGCCAGCGCCTCGTCGCCGAGCTGGCGGTGCGTGGTCGACGCGACGTGGCTGACCACCGTATGCGTACCGGCCAGCGAGGTGGCGTTCTGAGCGAGGGCCAGCCGGTCGCAGAACGCCAGGCCGGCCGCGCGGCCACCCCCGACGTCGACGGTAACGATGCTGCCGTAGCGGCCGGAATCGAACAGCTTGGTGGCCAGTGCATGGTCGCGGTGCGCCGGCAGCCCGGGGTACTGCACCCGCTCGAGGGCGGCGTTGCCCTGCAGCGCCGACGCGACGGCCATCGCCGTGTGGTTGGCCCGGGAGACCCGCAACGGCAGGGTGGCCAGGCCGCGGTGAAGCAAAAAGGCCTCGTCCGGCGACAGGGACCCGCCGAGGTCGATCCGCAGCGCGCGGACCCGGGCCATCAACGCCGGCGATCCCAGGGCCACGCCGCCGGTGGCATCGCTGTGACCCCCGAAGTACTTCGTCGCCGAGTGCACCACGATGTCGACCCCGTGCTCCAGCGGCCGGCACACGATGGGCGAGGCGAACGTCGAGTCGACGCAGAGCAACGCCCCTGCCCCGTGCGCCACCGCCGCCAGGGACGGCAGGTCGGCCACGGTCAGCGTCGGGTTGGCCATCGTCTCGGCCCAGATCAGCGCGGTCTGCGGCCGCATCGCATTCCGGACCGCGGACAGGTCGGCCACATCGACCAAGCTGACCTCGACGCCGTACCGGGGCAGGACGTGCTGCAGCAGCGAGTACGTCCCGCCGTAGAGCTCGCGCGACGCGACGACGTGGGCGCCGCTGCCGAGGAACGTCAGCAGCACCGTGGAGATGGCCGCCATCCCGGACGCGAAGGCCTGCCCGACAACTTCACCGTCGACGCCGCGCCCCTCGAAGGCGGCGACCCCCGCGGCGAACGCGTCGACGGTCGGGTTGTCGATGCGGCTGTAGACGTAGCCGGGGGTGACGCCGCCCAGCACGTCGGCGTACTCCTGTGCGGTGTCGAAGCCGAACACCGCGGTCCGGTAGACGGGCAGCCCGAATGGCCGCTGTTCGGGGACCTTCGGATGCGGGGTGTGAACCGCCCTGGTCTGCTCGCCGTAATCGGTCATTCTGGCCTGGTCTCCCGTCCCATGAGGATCTTCACCGCGACCGCCGGCGCGACGCCGTCGTGGCAGACGCGCACCACCTGCTCGGTGATCGGCATGTCGATGCCGTTCTTGCGCCCGAGGTCAAGGATAGAGCGGCAGGAGTTGACCCCCTCCGCGGTCTGCGGGTTGGCCGCCAGGGCCTGGGCCACGGTGTCCCCTCGGCCGAGCCGCTCCCCGAAGCTGCGGTTGCGCGACAGCCTCGAGCTGCAGGTGGCGACGAGATCGCCGAGGCCGGCCAGGCCGGCGAAGGTCTGCGGGTCGGCGCCGAGGGCGGCACCGAGTCGGGCGGTCTCGGCCAGCCCCCGGGTGATCAGCGACGCCCGGGTGTTGTCACCGAAGCCCATGCCCTCGGCCATCCCGCTGGCCAGTGCGATCACGTTCTTCACGGCGCCGCCAAGCTCACAACCGACGACGTCGCTGTTGGTGTAGGGCCGGAAGTACGGCGTCGTACACGCCAGCTGCACCGCGGTCGCCCGGCCGGCGTGCAGGCAGGCCACCACCGACGCGGCCGGCTGCTCAAGGGCGATCTCGCGGGCCAGGTTGGGGCCGGTGACGACGGCGACCCGCTCCTCCTCGACGCCGGCCACGTCGCAGATGACCTCGCTCATCCGCTCGGTGGTGCCCAGCTCGACCCCCTTCATCAGGCTGACCAGCGTGGCGGTGGCCGGAATCGCGGTACGCCAGGCGCTCAGATTGATGCGCAGGGTCTGTGACGGAACGGCGAGCACCACCAGGTCGACGCCGGCCAACGCCTGCGCGGGGTCGGCGGTCGAGGTCAGCCGGTCGGGCAACACGATGTCGTCGAGGTAGTCGGGATTGCGCCGGGTGGCGCGGATCGCCTCGGCCACCTCGGCCCGCCGGGCCCACAGGGCGACGTCGCAGCCGGCGTCGGCCAGCACCTTGCCGAAGGCGGTGCCCCACGAGCCGGCCCCCAGCACCGCGGCCCGGGTCACCCGCCGTCCTTGGTACGGACGACCGCCACCAGGCTGAAGAAGGCGGCCGGCGGTGTTTCACCGCGGAGCTCGGCCAGCTGGTCGCGCAGCCGGCACATGATCGCGTCAGTGGCGGCCCGAAGCACCGGGCCGGTCAGCGGCTGGCCGGCCCACGGCGACAGGTCGACCGGCGGGCCGGCGAGGAGCTCGACCGGGGTCCGTGGGCGCAGCCGTACCTTCCGGGTCCGCCCGTCGTAGAGGCGCTGCGCACCCCACTGGGCGACCGGTATCACCGGGGCACCGGTTTCCAGGGCCAGCCGCGCGGCGCCGGTCTTGCCGGTCATCGGCCACAGATCGGGATCACGGGTGACGGTCCCCTCGGGGTAGATGATCACCGCGTCGCCCCGAGCCAGCGCCGCCTGGGCCCCCCGCAGGGAGCTCGAGGCAACGGCCGTGCCGCGGGGGACGGCGATCTGGCCGGCCCCGCGGAAGACGCGGCCCACCAAGGGAAGGCCGAAGAGCGACTCCTTGGCCAGGAAGCGCGGCGTGCGCGGCAGGTCGTAGACGAAGTGGGCCACGACCGGCGGGTCGAAGTAGGAGACGTGGTTGAAGCAGAAGATCACGCCGCCCGCGGCCGGGACGTGCTCGAGGCCGCGCCACCGGTGCCGGGTGAAGACGAAGAGCAGCGGCTTGAGGACGCATGCGGCGAACCGCAGCCAGAAGCCCAGCTCGCCTCGGCGCATCCGATGCCCTCCTTCCCGACCGGCCACCATCCTCGCTGGTGCCGCTGGGCAGTGTCCACGACGGCCTGTGAGGATGGTCGCCGTGCCTGGCTGGTCGGTGGTGGTCCCCGTCAAACGGCTGGAGCTCGCCAAGACCCGGCTGAGGCCGGCCGTCTCTCCCGCTCGACATGCCGCGCTGGTGCTGGCCATCTGCCTGGACACCGTGACCGCGGCCCGGGCCTGCCCCGCGGTGGCCCGGGTGATGGCCGTGACCGACGACCGGCAGGCCACCGAGGCGTTGCGGGCCCTCGGGATCACGATCGTCCCCGACGAGCCCGACCGTGGCCTCAACCCGGCCCTCGAGCACGGAGCGGCGGTGGCCGTCGCCGCCGCCCCCGAAGCCCCGGTGGCGGTGCTGTCGAGCGACCTGCCGGCGCTGCGCCCGGCGGAGCTGGCCCAGGCGTTGACCGCCGCAGCAGGCCACCAGCGCGCCTTTGTCAGCGACGCGTCGGGCGAGGGGACGACGCTGCTGGCGGCGGCCACCGGCCAGGCCTTGAGTCCCGCGTACGGATTGCACTCGCGAACGGCACACGCCGCGTCGGGAGCCCGGGAGCTCGCCGGGGACTGGCCGTCACTACGCCGTGATGTGGACACGGCGGCCGACCTGGCGGTGGCGGCGGCACTCGGACTCGGCGCCCACACCGCCGCGTTGCTGGGCCGGTAGCGCTCGCCGTTGGCCCGTATGGTCGCGGCCATGCAAGCCACCGTTCGGTCCTACGACGCAAGGACGCGGGCCGGCAGCGTGCTGCTCGATGACGGCTCGCCGGTCGACTTCGATGCGGCTGCGTTCGACGCCGGTGGGCTGCGCCTGCTGCGGCTCGGGCAGCGGGTGCGACTCGACACCGACGCCGGCGGCCGGGTGACCCGGGTGACCATTGCGACGCTGCCGTAACGGACTCGCCTCGTCAGCGGATCGGCGAGAGGCCATCATGGAGCGATGACAGCAGTACTTTCCGATACCGCCGCCCCACAGCAACTGCCCGCCGAGCGGTTCCTCAATCGCGAGGTGTCCTGGCTCGACTTCAACGCGCGCGTGCTGGCACTGGCCGAGGACGAGAGCACACCGCTGCTCGAGCGCGCCAAGTTCCTGGCCATTTTCGCCAGTAACCTCGACGAATTCTTCATGGTGCGGGTCGCCGGCCTCAAGCGCCGGCGGCAGACCGGCTTGACCATCCGGTCGGCGGACGGGTTGTCGCCGGGTGAGCAGCTTGCCGTGATCGCAGCCCGGTCGGCCGAGCTGGTCGCCCGGCACGCCGCCTGCTTCTCGGACGAGGTCGAGCCGGCGCTGGAAAAGGAGGGCATCCGTATCGTCCATTGGGACGAGGTGACGGCCGGCCACCGGGAGCAGCTGCACGGCTACTTCCGCGACCAGGTATTTCCGGTGCTCACTCCGCTGGCCGTCGACCCGGCCCACCCTTTTCCTTATATCAGCGGGTTGTCGCTCAACCTCGCCGCCAGCGTGCGGGACCCGTCCAACGGACTGGTCCGCTTTGCCCGGGTCAAGGTGCCCAACAACGTGCCCCGCTTCGTGCCGGTCGGCCACAGCGACGACACCACCTTCATGCCGGTCGAGGACCTCATCGCCACCCACCTCTCGCAGCTCTTCCCCGGCATGGAGGTGGTGGAGCACCACCTGTTCCGGGTGACTCGCAATGCCGACCTCGAGGTGGAGGAGGACCGCGACGAGGACCTGCTCCAGGCGCTCGAACGCGAGCTGGCCCGCCGCCGGTTCGGCCCGGCCGTGCGCCTCGAGGTTGCCGACTCCATGAGTGCGGAGGTGCTCGATCTGCTGGTCCGAGAGCTCGACGTCAGCGCCAGCGACGCGCAGCGGGTGCCCGGCCTGCTCGACCTGTCGGCGCTGTGGGGGCTGTACGGCGTCGACCGACCGGACCTGAAGGACAAGCCCTTCGTGCCGGCGACGCACCCGCGATTCGTCGATGGGGAAACCGCCAAGAGTGTCTTTTCGACCCTGCGTGACGCCGACGTCCTCGCGCACCATCCGTACGACTCCTTCGCCACCAGCGTGCAGCGTTTCATCGAGCAGGCCGCAGCCGACCCGCATGTCCTGGCCATCAAACAGACCCTCTACCGGACGTCGGGCGACTCACCCATCGTCAACGCGCTCATCGACGCGGCCGAGGCCGGCAAGCAGGTCGTCGTCCTGGTCGAGATCCAGGCCCGTTTCGACGAGCACACCAATATCGCGTGGGCCCGTGCGCTGGAACGGGCCGGCTGTCATGTCATCTATGGCCTGGTCGGGCTCAAGACCCACTGCAAGATTGCCCTGGTCGTCCGGCAGGAAGCCGGCCACATCCGGCGCTACGCCCACATCGGCACCGGCAACTACAACAGCAAAACGGCCCGCCTGTACGAGGATTTGGGACTTTTCACGGCCGATGCCGACGTGGGTGCCGACCTCACCGACCTGTTCAACAGCCTGACCGGCTATTCACGGCAGAACGGCTACCGCTCTCTTCTCGTCGCCCCGAATGACGTACGCAGCGGCATCATCGAGCGCATCGAGCGGGAGGCCGAGCATGCGCGGGCCGGCCGAGGTGCCCGTGTGCAGATGAAGGTCAACCACCTGGTCGACGAGCAGGTGATCGACGCGCTCTACCGCGCGAGCATGGACGGCGTCCAGATCGACCTGGTGGTCCGTACGAACTGCACGGTGCGCCCGCAAGTGCCGGGGTTGTCCGACAACATCCGGGTGCGCTCGATCGTCGGCCGCTTTCTGGAGCACTCCCGGGTCCTGTGTTTTGCCAACGACGGTCAGCCCGAGTACTGGCTGGGCAGCGCCGACATGATGCACCGTAACCTCGACCGCCGAGTCGAGGTGCTGGTGACGGTCCACGACCCCACGGCGCGCCAGCAGCTGCAGAGCATGCTCGATCAGGCTACCGCTGACACCACCGGCGGGTGGGATCTGCGGGCCGACGGCAGCTGGGAACAGCGTGTCGCCCCCCCGGGTCGACGGCTCGTCGATCACCAGATCGCGCTGATGCAGACACATTCCGACCGCGGCCGCTGATCGACCCGGCAACGGCGACGGACCGGCCAGTTCCTTGAGGGGAGGTGGCCGGCCCGTTGACTTGGTGGAGCTAGCGCGCCTTCTTCGCCGTGGTCTTGCGTGCTGTCGACTTCGTCCCGCTCTTGGCCGGCGCAGTCTTACTGGCCAGCGTCCTGGCCGCCGCCGTCTTCTTGGCCGGGGCAGTCTTGGCCGTCTTGGTGGCTAGCGTCTTGGCCGCCGCCGCCTTCGTCCCGGTCGACTTTGCAGCGGTCGACTTCGGAGCCCGCTTTGTCGCGGACGTCCTGGCAGCGGACGTGTTAGCGGCGGACGCCTTGGCCGCGGACGTCTTGGTCGCCGCCGTCTTCGTCGCCGCGGTCTTCGTCGCCGCCGTCTTCTTGGCACGAGAGCGCGACGACGGGGCCGGGGTGGCCGTCGACGTCGACTTCTTTGCCGCTGCGCCCCTCGCCGTCTTCGTGGCCGACGCCGTCTTCGCAGCGGTAGTCGTCGTCGTCGCAACCTTGGGCAGCTTCTTCGCCCCGCTGACGACGTCCTTGAAACCGGTGCCGGCGCGGAAGGCCGGAACCGATGTGGCCTTGACCTTGACCGCAGCCCCGGTGGCCGGGTTACGCGCCGTTCGCGCATTGCGCGCCCGCTTCTCGAAGACACCGAAACCGGTGATCGCAACCCGCTCACCGCGGGCGACGGAGCGGACGATGATGTCGACCACCTGGTCGACGGCCTGCTGAGCGGTCTTACGGTCGACAGACGGCAAGCGGTCTTCGACCGCCCTGATGAGCTCGGCCTTGTTCACTGCTGAACCTCCTGATGCGGTCGGCTGGCGACGTGGCCATTATGGGCACGCTATTCCGCCTGACACCGCCGCACAATCATCTAGCACAGCGTGTTTTGACCTATCCGGCAGGCCCTTCCGGCTCAGCCGATCGTCACGGTGGGCAGCCAGGACCGCCGATCCCTTTCATAGGCGGAAATGTCATCGCCGTGCTGCAGCGTCAGCGCAATATCGTCGAGCCCGGCAAGCAGGCGATCGCGGCTGTAGTCGTCGATGGCAAAACGCACCACGCACCCGCCATAGCGGACCTCCCGAGACACCAGGTCGACCGTAACCGCAGTCGTGGGACGTTCCTCCACGGCCGCCATCAAGGCCGCTACGTCGGCGCCATCGGCCACGATTGGTAGCAGTCCCGCCTGGTAGGCGTTGGCGCGGAAGATGTCCCCAAAGCGCGGCGAGATCACCGCCCGGAACCCGTGATCCTGCAAAGCCCAGACGGCGTGCTCCCGCGACGATCCGGTGCCGAAGTTTTCCCCGGCAACCAGCACGGTGGCTCCGGCGTACTCCGGCCGATCGAGGACGAACCCCGGCTCCCGCCGCCATTCGGCGAAGAGGCCGGCGCCGAAACCGGTGCGTTCGACCCGCTTCAACCAGTCGCTCGGGATGATCTGGTCGGTGTCGACATCGCTGCGGTTCAGCGGGACGGCGCGCCCCTGATGAACGGTGAAGGCGTCCATCAGGCGTCCAGGTCGGCAGGGGCGGCGAAATGACCGGCCACCGCTGTCGCGGCTGCGACCGCCGGCGACACCAGATGCGTGCGCCCACCGCGGCCCTGCCGCCCCTCGAAGTTACGGTTGGAGGTGGAGGCGCAGCGCTCGCCCACCGACAACGTGTCAGGGTTCATGCCCAGACACATCGAGCAGCCGGCCGTGCGCCACTGGGCGCCGGCGGCCAGGAACACGTCGTCGAGACCTTCGGATTGCGCCTGCCGGCGCACGGCCATCGAGCCGGGGACCACCAGCGCGCGCACTCCGGGTGCAACCCGCCGGCCCCTCAGCACATCGGCGGCAGCGCGCAGATCCTCGATCCGGCCGTTGGTACAGGAACCGACGAAGACGGTGTCCACGGTGATCTCCCGCATCGAGGTGCCGGGGGAAAGGCCCATATAGGCCAGGGCCCGCTCGGCGGCCTCTCTCGCCCCGCCGGCCGGGAAGGACTGCGGGTCGGGCACCGTGGAATCTAGCGGGGCCCCCTGGCCGGGGTTGGTGCCCCAGGTGACGTAGGGCGTCACCGCGCCCGCGTCCACATGGACCTCCTTGTCGAAGGCAGCGCCGGCGTCGGTGGCCAACGTCTGCCACTCGGCTACCGCCGCATCCCAGTCGGCACCATGGGGAGCGGCCGGACGCCCTTCCAGGTAGCGAAACGTGGTCTCGTCCGGGCCCACGAGCCCGGCCCGCGCCCCCGCCTCGATGGACATGTTGCAGACGGTCATGCGCCCTTCCATCGACAGGCCGCGCACCGCCTGCCCGCGGTATTCCACTACGTGGCCCTGCCCGCCGCTCGTGCCGATCTGGGCGATGACAGCGAGCACCAGGTCCTTGGCCGTGCTGCCGGCCGGAAGCGCGCCCTCGACGGTGACCGCCATCGTGCGGGGGCGGCTCTGCGGCAGCGTCTGAGTGGCGAGAACGTGCTCCACCTCGCTGGTCCCGATACCGAAAGCCAGCGCGCCGAACGCCCCGTGTGTGGAGGTGTGGCTGTCGCCGCACACGATCGTCATCCCCGGTTGGCTCAGCCCCTGCTGCGGGCCGATGACGTGCACGATGCCCTGACCGGCGTCACCCATCGCATGCAGCCGGATCCCGAACTCGGCACAGTTGCGACGCAGGGTCTCCACCTGTCGGCGGGAGACCGGGTCGTCGATCTCGGTGGTGTCGGTGGGCACGTTGTGGTCCTCGGTGGCGACCGTCAGGTCGGGTCGGCGGACCCGACGCCCGGTCGACTGCAAGCCGGCAAAGGCCTGCGGCGACGTCACTTCGTGTACGAGGTGCAAGTCGACGTACAGCAGGTCTGGCTCGCCGGGAGTGCGGCGCACGACATGGGCGTCCCACACCTTCTCGGCCAGGGTCCCGCTCACGGCTTCCGTCCTAAAAGTTGGGATGATAGTTTCGTCATATGAGACAGCTTAGCGGAGTAGGCGTTCTGGACAAGGCAGTGCTGATTCTCGAGTCGACGGCTGAGGGGGCCAGCCTGGCCGAACTGGTCGAGCACAGCGGGCTCCCTCGCGCGACAGCCCACCGGCTGGCTCAGGCGCTGGAGGTGCACGGCCTGCTCAGCCGGGACGGCGACGGCAGGTGGCACCCGGGGCCGCGGCTCGGGCAACTCGCCTCCTCGGCGCCGGACCCATTGCTGCGGGTCGCGCCGGCCGTGCTGGCCGCGCTGCGCGACGCCACCGGTGAGAGTGCGCAGCTCTACCGGCGGCGCGGCGACCAGCGGATCTGCGTCGCGGCGGCGGAGCGGGCCAGCGGGCTGCGTGACACCGTGCCCGTCGGCGCGACACTGACGCTGGTGGCCGGATCGGGAGCGCAGGTGCTGCTCGCCTGGGAGTCACCCTCGGAGGTGCTGCCCTTGCTGCCCCGAGCGCGCTTTTCGGCCCGGACGCTGGCGGAGGTGCGCCGACGGGGGTGGGCGCACAGCGTCGCCGAACGCGACGTCGGGGTGGCCTCGGTGTCTGCCCCGGTGCGTGACCGGCTGGGACGGGTGGTGGCCGCAGTCTCGGTCTCCGGACCGATCGACCGGCTGACGCGCACGCCCGGCCGCCTGCATGCGGCTGCCGTTGTAGGTGCCGCCCGGCGGCTGTCCGACATCGCCTGAGCAGCTCGCCCGTACCCGAGACGAACGGGCTCACGGAGACACCGAGCGGCATCGATACCGAGCACGACAAGAAGTGCCCTCCCGAGCCGGCACATGGTCACTGCTGAGATCGCGCCGGCGCGAAGCGCAGCTCACCAGCGGGGGCAGCCGTCGCAGCTGGCCTCGAAACCATCCTGGGGAACCCCGCTCTCACCACATTTACCTTTGATACTCGGCCGCTACGCTACATCCGTACGGCTTATTCATGACGGTTGTGTGTGGACCCCCTTTTCGCATCCGGGGAGGGCAAAGGCCCAGGTCGATGACCTAGGCCTTTGTGGGTAGCCCCGAGGGGATTCGAACCCCCGCTACCGCCTTGAGAGGGCGGCGTCCTGGGCCGCTAGACGACGGGGCCCTACCTGATGCGGTCGTGCGGTACAGCGCTGGGGTACCAGGACTCGAACCTAGACTAGCTGAACCAGAATCAGCCGGGCTGCCAATTACCCCATACCCCATAGGCATCGGCCCTGAAGGTTACCGGAGAACTTCCGGCGACCCCACACCGGCCGCGTCCTGCAGGCGGGCCAGCGTACGTTCGCGCCCGAGCAGCTCCATCGATTCGTACAACGGCGGAGAGACGGTGCGTCCGGTCACCGCCACCCGGACGGGTGCGAAGGCCTTGCGCGGCTTGAGACCGAGCCCGTCGACCAGGGCGCCCTTCAGCGCCTGCTCGATCGCCGAAGCCGTCCAGATGGTGACCCGGTCCAGCGCCTCCCGCGCCGTCAGCAGCGTGGGAGCCGCGTCGGGGCCCAGTTCCTTGGCCGCGGCCGCCTCGTCGAGAGCGAAGGCGTCGCCGCTGAACAAGAATCGCAGCATCTCGACTGCCTCTGTCAGGACGGCTACCCGCTCGCGCACCAGCGGCGTCGCGGCGGTCAGCGTGGCCAGCTCACCCGCTGCCGGTGGCTCGCCGACCAGGTCGGCCTTCTGCAGGTACGGCACCAGTCGCTGCGCCAGGTCGGCCACCTCCAGCCGGCGCAGCCAGGTGCCGTTGATGGCCTCGCACTTACGCAGGTCGAAGCGGGCCGGGTTGGCGTTGACGTCGGCAATGTCGAACGCCGCGGCCATCTCAGCCATGGAAAAGATGTCGCGGTCCTCGGCGATCGACCAGCCGAGCAGGGCGAGATAGTTGAGGAAGCCTTCCGGCAGGAAGCCGCGATCACGGTAGAGGGTGAGGGAGGCCTCGGGGTCGCGCTTGGACAGCTTGCGGTTGCCCTCCCCCAGCACGTACGGCAGATGGCCGAATCGCGGGATCGCCCCGTCGGTGATCCCGATGTCGCCGAGCGCTTCGTACAACGCAAGCTGTCGGGGGGTCGAGGACAGCAGGTCCTCGCCGCGCAGGACATGGGTGATGCCCATCAGCGCGTCGTCGACCGGGTTGACCAGCGTGTAGAGCGGCTCACCGGTGGACCGCACGATGACGAAGTCGGGAACATGCTCGGCTGCGATGGCGATCGTGCCGCGGACCAGGTCGTCCCACGACATCGTGCGATCGGGCATTCGCAGCCGCAGCACCGGCTTGCGGCCGACGGCCCGAAACTTCGTCACCTGATCGACGGTGAGCGCCCGGCAGTGGTTGTCGTAGCCCGGTGGCCGGCCGGCCGCCTGGTTGCGTGCCTGCACCTCCTCGGGGGTGCAGAAACAGTCGTACGCCCGCGCCCCCGTCAGCAGGCGCATCACGACGTCGTCGTAGATCCCGCGGCGCTGCGACTGGCGGTACGGCCCGTTGGGGCCGCCAACCTCCGGGCCCTCGTCCCAGTCCAGCCCCAGCCAGCGCAGTACGTCCAGCAGGGCTAGGTAGGAGTCCTCGGAGTCGCGGGCGGCGTCGGTGTCCTCGATCCGCAGGACGAGGGTGCCGCCGGCATGCCGAGCGAAGGCCCAGTTGAACAGCGCGGTGCGGATGAGGCCGACGTGCGGGTTGCCGGTCGGGGAAGGGCAAAAGCGGACTCGGACGGCGTCAGTCACCTGGGGGTCACCGGGTTGGTCAGGGTTCCGATCCCCTCCACGGTCACCGTCACCGCGGATCCGGCGGTCAGCGGGCCGACTCCGGCCGGGGTGCCGGTAAGGATTACGTCACCGGGCAGCAGTGTCATCACGTGGGAAACGTAGGCGATCAGCGTCGCAACGTCGTGCAGCAGCAGTGAGGTGCGGGAGTCCTGGCGCACGGCTCCGTCGACCTCGGCCCGGACGGCAACGTTCGTGGGATCGAGCTCGGTCTCGATCCACGGTCCCAGCGGGCAGAACGAGTCGTGGCCCTTGGCCCGGGCCCACTGCCCGTCGGTCGCCTGCTGGTCGCGAGCTGTCACGTCGTTGGCGCAGGTATAGCCGAGTACGGTCGCCAAGGCGCGATCGCGGCCGACGTCGCGGACCAACCCGCCGATGACCACGGCCAACTCGGCCTCGTGGTCGACCCGCTGGCAGTCCGGCGGCAATCTGATGGCATCACCCGGACCGATGACCGCCGTGGACGGCTTCAGGAACATCACCGGCGCTGCCGGCGCCTCGCCACCCATCTCGGCGGCGTGGGCGGCATAGTTCTTGCCGATACCGACGACCTTGGTCGGCAGGATCGGGGCGAGCAGCCGGACGTCGGGCAGGGCCCACCGCCGATCCGTCAGCCGCACCGGCCCGAACGGGTGCTCGGCGATCTCGGCAACGGTGAGCGCATCGTAGGGCGCCTCTGCCGGCCCTTCGACGACCCCGAAGGCTACTCCCTGCGGGTGGACGAAGCGGGCGATGCGCATCCGGGCAGGCTACCCCGGGGCGGCGTCTCGATCGGTGGCCAGCACTCCCAGCACCACCATGTCGACGTGGCGTCCGGACCGCCAGGCGGCCTGCCGCAAAGTGCCCTCAGGTCGGAAGCCGGCCGCCTGCGCCGTCGCGAGCATCGCGGCATTGTCGGCATGGGTCTCGCACTGCAACCGGTGCAGCCCCCGCACCCGGAAGCCGTAGTCCACCAGCAGGTCGACCACCTCTCGGCCCACCCCGAGCCCCCGGGCCTCGGCCAGCAGCGTGATACCGATATGGGCCGATCGCACGTGGGGGTCGATCGCCCACAATGCCGCATCACCGAGCACCTGGCCGGCGAGCGCCGGCGGGTCCAGGTCTACCAGTGCCTCGACGATGAACGGATCGAAACGCGGCTCGGGATCCTCGGCCAACCCCTTGTCGTACTTCGCGAGCGCCGCCTCCAGCGACCGCGGCCGGTAGGCCCGGCCCTCGGTCAGCATGAAGGACTCGGGGTTCTCGTACAATGGACCATGAAGGACCTCGACGTCAGACCGGCGCTGCGCCCGCAGGCAGATCCGCTCCCCGCGCAACATCAGATTTCTCCCGTCGCAGCCCATCCCGGCTCAGCAGGCCTTCTTGTCTCAGTAGGCCGTAGCTGACCGCGTCGACCAGAGCGTCCCACGAGGCGGCAACCACATTTTCGGGTACGCCGATCGTGTCCCACTCCCCCTCGCCGTCCGATGACTTGACCGGCCGGGGTAGCTGCGCCAGCCACAATCCGGTGTCCAGGGCATGCACCGGGCCGTTGCCCTCGCCGGTGGCCACGATTCGCGCGACCTTGGCGTAGAGCTTCACCGGCAGCTACGAATAGCCGGTCAGGGGATCACCACAATTCCGAGTCGGCGGCCTGTCATCGCCAACGCCCGGTCAAAGGTCGCCAAGGACGCGTCGTTCGTCATCGCCGCGTCCAATACGCAGCAGTCCGGCAACTTCACCCCGGCCCAGGCTCTCAGGTCGGCCAGTCGTAGCGGCTCGTCGTCATCGCGATCGGCAAGCCGGACCCCGGCTGCCAGCAGATCCGCCCACATTTCAGCACTTCTTCCTGTCCGCGCACCCGCGACCAGAACCTCGGCCAAGGTAAGGGCATGGACGAGAAAGGGCTCTTGCGCGGCTTCGAGCAAGATGCTGGTCGCGACGTCGTGGTGGGTATCGGAGGGGTTCAGGTGGGCGATCAATGCGCTGGCGTCCAGGACGATCATTCGGCCCAATCACGGCGCAGGTCACTGAGATAGTCGACGCTGAAAGCGTCGGCGTACTTGCCGCTGCTGGCTCGGATTGCCGCCTGCCGATCGCGCATCGCGGCATCGACGCCCTGCTCGAGGGCAGCGCTGCCGGCATCGACGAGGCGCAGCAGCAACTTGGATCTCGGCTCGCCCGGCCACCGGCGAGCAGCCCTGTCGATCGCCTCTGCCACGGCGGGGGTCTCAGTGACCTGATAACGAGGAAGGACAGTCGGCATGCGCTCAGTGTGTCACTTCTCGCCGAGGTGGGACACCCTACCGGCGCGCCGCCGCAACGAGGGCGGTGAACAGTCGGGGGTCGCTGCTCGCCTCCGGATGCCACAGCACCCCGACCGCGAAGCGGGCGTCCGGCCGCTCCACTCCCTCGACAGTGCCGTCCTCTGCATGCGCGGTCACGGCCAGCGAGCCGGCATGGGCGACCCCTTGGTGGTGGTAGCTCGGCACGGTCGCCGTCGCGCCGAGCAGGCCGGCCAGCTGCGTGCCGGCCACGGTCTTGACGTCGTGCCCGCGGTACTCCCCGACCGCGGCCCGGTGCCGCTCGGAGCCGATCGCGTCGGGCAGGTGTTGTATGAGGCTGCCGCCGGCGACCGCGCACATCAGCTGCATCCCGCGGCAGATGCCGAGCAGCGGCAGGTCGGCTTGCGTCGCGGCCAGCAACAGCGCCACTTCGCCGGCGTCGCGGTCGGCCCGGATGCCGTCGGTGTACGGTTCCCGCTCCGCGCCGTAGATCGCCGGGTCAAGATCCGCACCGCCGGCGAGCAGCAGCCCGTCCAGGGCCGCCACCACCGCATCGGCGCCGTCCGGCGACGGTGGCAGGACGACGGCCCGCCCGCCCGCGGCGTGGACGGCGTCGACGTAGCGCTGCGGTAGCAACGTCACCGTCGTGTCCCAGACGCCCCAGCGAGCCTCCTCGACGTAGGCGGTGATGCCGATCAGCGGCGTCACAGCGGCGTGACGTACGCCGCCGTGATGCCGCCGTCGACCAGGAAGGTCGAGGCCGTGATGAAGGACGCGTCGTCGCTGGCGAGAAAGGCGACGGCAGCTGCGATCTCATCGGCCTCACCGAACCGGCCCATCGGCACATGCACCAGCCGGCGGGCCGCCCGCTCCGGATCCTTGGCGAACAGTTCGCGCAGCAGCGGCGTGTTGACCGGACCGGGGCACAGCGCGTTGACTCGCACGCCCTGCCGGGCGAACTGCACGCCGAGCTCGCGCGACATCGACAGCACGGCGCCTTTCGAGGCGGTGTAGGAGATCTGCGACGTCGCCGCGCCCAGCACCGCGACGAAGGAGGCGGTGTTGATGACCGAGCCACCGCCGCGTTCGAGCAGGTGCGCGATGCCGTACTTGCAGCACAGGTAGACGCTTTTCAGGTTGACGTCCTGCACTCGCTGCCAGGCGTCCAGCTCGGTCTCCAGGATCGAGTCGTCGTCGGGTGGGGAGATGCCGGCGTTGTTGAAGCAGATGTCGAGTCCGCCGAATCGGTCGATGGCGAACGCGTACATCGCCTGCACCTCATCGGCCGAGGTGACGTCGGTGCGGACGTACGCGCCGCCCACCTCGTCGGCCACTGCCTGACCCGGCTCGTCGGCCAGGTCGGCGACGACGACGTGCGCCCCGTCGGCGGCGAATCGCCGGGCGGTGGCAGCACCGATCCCGCCGGCGCCTCCGGTGATCACGGCTACCTTGCCGCCCAGCCGTCCGGACACTGCGACCCTCCTGTCATTCCGTCGAGATGAAGACGTTCTTGATTTCGGTAAAGGCATCCAGCGCGTCCGGGCCCAGCTCGCGGCCCAGCCCCGACTGCTTGAACCCCCCGAACGGCGTCGAATAGCGCACCGAGGAATGCGAGTTCACCGACAGGTTGCCGGCCTCGACCGCGCGCGCCACCCGCAGCGCGCGGCCGACGTCGCGGGTCCAGATCGAGCCGGACAGGCCGTACGCGCTGTCGTTGGCGATGCGTACCGCCTCGGCCTCGTCGGCGAAGGGGATGACGACGACGACCGGGCCGAAGATCTCCTCCCGGGCGGCCGGCGCGTCGGCGGCGACCGGCGCCAGCACCGTCGGCGGATACCAGTAGCCGGGGCCGTCGGGCACCTGGCCCCGGATGACGACCGGTGCGCCGGCCGGCACGTAGGCGCCGACCCGCTCGCGCTGCGCGGCGCTGATCAGCGGCCCCATCTCGGTCGCGGGGTCGGTCGGGTCGCCGACCCGGACCCCGAGCACGGCCGGCTCCAGCAGCTCGAGAAAGCGGTCGTGCACGCTGCGCTCGACCAGGATGCGCGAGCGCGCGCAGCAGTCCTGGCCGGCGTTGTCGAAGACGGCGTACGGCGCGGTGGCCGCCGCGCGCCCCAGGTCGGCGTCGGCGAAGACGATGTTGGCGGACTTGCCGCCGAGCTCCAGGGTGACCGGTTTGACCCGCGCGGCAGCGCCGGCCATCACCTGCCGCCCCACCTCGGTGGACCCGGTGAAGACGATCTTGGCCACGTCGGGATGGTCGACGAGCTGTGGCCCGACTATCGAGCCCTTGCCGGGCAGCACCTGGAGCACGCCCTCGGGCAGGCCCGCCTCCAGCGCCAGCTCGGCCAGCCGCATCGCAGTCAGCGGGGTCTGCTCGGCCGGCTTGACGATGACGGTGTTACCGGCGGCCAGCGCCGGGGCGAAACCCCAGCCGGCGATCGGCATCGGGAAGTTCCACGGCACGATGACGGCGACGACGCCGAGCGGCTCGCGGAAGGTGAGATCGACGCCGCCGGCCACCGGGATCTGCCGGCCGAACATCCGCTCGGGCGCCGCGGCGTAGTAGTGCAGGACGTCACGGACGTTGCCGGCCTCCCACCGGGCGTTGGTGACGGTATGGCCGGAGTTGCGGACCTCCAGGTCGGCCAGCTGCACGAGATCGGCGTCGACCCGGTCGGCGAACCGGCGCAGCAGCCGAGCTCGGTCGGCCGGCGAAACGGCTCGCCACGCCGGATGGGCGCCGGCCGCGCGGGCCACCGCCGCATCGACGTCCCCCGGCTCGGCGAGGGACACGGTGGCCACCGGCTTCTCGGTGGCCGGGTTTACCACGGTGAAGGTCGTCACAGCCGCTCGAACCCCCGGTAGCGCTCCCAGTCGGTGACCGCGGCGCCGTACGTCTCTAGCTCCACCCGGGCCATGTTGGCGTAATGCGCGACCACCTCGTCGCCGAAGGCGGCGAGGGCGATCTCGCTGCCCGACCAGAGCCGGGCCGCCTCGTCCAGCGACGCCGGCACCCGCGGGCGGTCGGACTCATACGCGTTTCCGGCGAACGGCTCCTCCAGGTCGAGCTCCGCGTCGACGCCGTGCAGCCCGGCCGCGATCAGCGCGGCCACCGCCAGGTACGGATTCACATCACCGCCGGGCACCCGGTTCTCGAACCGCAGCGACGGGCCGTCGTGGCCGACCACGCGCAGCGCGCACGATCGGTTGTCGAAGCCCCAGGCCACCGCGGTCGGGGCGAACGATCCGATCGCGAAACGCTTGTAGGAGTTGATGTTGGGGGCCAGGAACAGCGTCAGCTCGCGCATCGCGGCCAGCTGCCCGGCCATGAAACGGCGGAAGAGCTCGGACTGCCCGTGCCCGCCGTCGGAGAAAACGGCGGCGCCGTCGGCGGCGCCCCGCAGGGAAAGATGAATATGGCAGGAGTTGCCCTCGCGCTCGTTGTACTTGGCCATGAACGTGATGGCCTTGCCCTCCTGGGCGGCGATCTCCTTGGCGCCGTTCTTGTACACGCCGTGGTTGTCGCAGGTGGCCAGCGCTTCGGTGTACTTGAAGGCGATTTCATGCTGACCGAGGTTGCACTCCCCTTTGGCCGACTCCACCACCATGCCGGCGCCGGCCATCTCGTTGCGGATCCGCCGCAGCAGCGGCTCGACCCGGGCGGTGCCCAGCATCGAGTAGTCGACGTTGTAGAGATTGGCCGGGGCGAGGTCGCGATATCCCTTGTGCCAAGCGCTTTCGTAGGACTCGTCGAAGACGATGAACTCCAGCTCGGTGCCGACGTACGCCGCCCAGCCGCGCTCGGCCAGCCGGTCGAGCTGGTGGCGCAGGATCTGCCGGGGCGAGGCGACCACCGGCGTGCCGTCGGCCCACTGCAGGTCGCAGGTGATCAGGACGGTGCCCTCCTGCCAGGGAATGCGCCGAAGCGTAGAGATGTCGGGGCGCATCACGAAGTCGCCGTAGCCGGTGTCCCATGACGACATCGGATAGCCCTCGACGGTGTTCATGTCGACGTCGACGGCGAGCAGGTAGTTACATCCTTCGACGCCGCCCTCCAATGCGTCGTCGATGAAGTACCGGGCGGCCATCCGCTTGCCCTGCAGCCGGCCCTGCATGTCGGTGATGACGAGCAGCGCGGTGTCGACCCGGCCGGCGTCGACCTCGATGTGCAGCCACTCCAGGTCGAGCCCGGTGGGGCCGGCGCTCACGCCCGCAGCTCCAGGTCCCGCTCGATCGCGGCCAGCTCTTCGGGCGTGCCCTGCACCCGCGGGCCGGTGAACCACTTGCGGGCCGACAGCAACCAGTAGATGCCGGCGAAGCCGATCACGGCGAGCACGGCGATCGGGGCGTAATTGAAGCTGGACGTGGTGATCGGGCTGAACTGGGGCAGCAGCAACGGCAGGCAGATGAGGCCGACCCAGATGATCGCCGTCCAGCCGATCACCGCGCTCTTGCTACCCAGGTGCCAGGGACCCGGCTCGAAGGAGTCGCCGGCGAGCCGGCGGAGCAGGACCGGCATCACGTAGGAGATGTAGAGGCCGACGACGGCCACCGACACGATGGCGAAGAAGGCGATCGGTGCGCCGGCCTTGTTGGTGATCAGCGAGGGGATGCCGAGGATGAAGGCGCCGACCGCGGCGAACCAGATCGAATTGGTGGGTGTCCGGGTGCGCGGGTTGATCTTGTGCCACAACCGCGACCCGGGGACGGCGCCGTCACGGGAGAAGGCATAGATCATCCGGCTGTTGGCCGTGACCGAGGCCATGCCGCAGAAGAACTGCGCCACGATGATCACGATGATGAGGAACTTGGCGAAGGCGCCGCCGATGGACTGAAAAATGATGTTGCCGGCGGCGAACGTGCCGCCGGCGGCGATGTCGTCGTACTTGCCGGCCGGGATCGCGAAGGTGAGCCCGATCATCAGCACCAGCCCGGCCACCACCGACACCCAGATCGAGGTCATGATGCCGCGCGGGCCGCTGGTCGCGGCGTCGCGGGTCTCCTCGGTCATGTGCGCCGAGGCGTCGTAACCGGTCAGGGTGTACTGCGCGAGCATCATGCCGATGGCGATCACCCAGATGACATTGCCGCCGAAGCCCCAGCCGGTCTCGTTGACGTACTTGGTGAAGACGTAGGAAACGCTCTGGTGGTGGGCCGGCAGCAGGAACAGCGACCCGACGACGAGCACCGTACCGACCAGATGCCACCACACGCTGATGTCGGACAGCAGCGCGGTGAGGCGTACGCCGAAGACGTTGAGCAGGGCGTGCGCGATCAGGATCACCGCGTAGATGACCAGGATCTGCCAGGGCTTGGCGGCGAAGTTCTTGGCGATCGAGAGCTTGATGAAGAAGCCGACGAAGTTGGCCAGGCCGAAGTCGATGGACGCGGTGACGGCGACCTGGCCGAGCAGGTTGAACCAGCCGGTGAACCAGCTCCACACCGGTGCGCTGCCGGGCCTGGCCAGTTTCGCCGCCCAGTAGTAGAGGCCACCGGCCGTGGGATAGCTCGAGCAGACCTCGGCCATTGCGGCCCCGACCAGGGTCACCATGCCGCCGACCAGGAGCCAGCCCCAGACGATGACGACCGGGCCGCCGGCAAGCATTCCGAGGTAGTAGGTCGTAATGCCGCCGGTCAGGATCGAGATGATGGTGAAGGAGACGGCGAAGTTGGAGAACCACCCCATCCCGCGGTTGAGCTCCTGGGCATAGCCGAGCTCATTGAGCCGGTCGGTATCCGTGCGCCGGACCGCACCGGACCCTGGCGCCGAATCCTTGGTGAACGACATGGAGACACCTTTCGACGCGAGCGGCGGTCAGTGCTGGTCATGGTGCGGATGTGGCGGCGCCAAGTCAACGACGCAACGCCGGGCTCAGGAGCCCCGGCGCAGCCACTCCTCGACGTCGGGCGCCTCGGCCCCGATTGTGGTGGTTGCCCCGTGACCGGGCCGCACGGAGGTCTGCGCCGGCAGGATGAGCAGCCGGCTGCGGATCGAGTCAATGATCGTCGGGAAGTCGGAGTACGAACGGCCGGTGGCGCCCGGGCCGCCGGCGAACAGCGTGTCCCCGGTGAAGACGGTGCCGAGCTGTTCGGCGTAGAGGCACATACTGCCCGGTGAGTGCCCCGGGGTCAGCAGGGCACGCAGGTCGACGCCGGCCACGCTGATCACCTCGCCGTCGTCGAGCCCGCTCCACGCCAGGGCGGGATTCGTCAGCTGCCACAGCACGTCGTCGCCCGGATGCAGCCGGGGTGACAGCTGCCAGGCCCCGGAAAGGTCGCCGGCCACGTTGACGTGGTCGTTGTGTCCGTGGGTGCAGACGAGGGCGACCACCCGCCGGCCGCCGACCGCCGTGATGATGGCCTCGGCGTCGTGCGCCGCGTCGATGACGAGCACCTCGGCGTCGTCGCCGACCAGCCAGACGTTGTTGTCGACGTCGAAGTCCTGGCCGTCGAGGCTGAACACCCCCGACGTGACCACGTGCTCCACCCGCGCCGTCACAATGCCCTCACAATCACAGGACCACGACCGATCGGAGCACCTCGCCGCGCTGCATCCGGCCAAAGGCTTCCTCGACGTCGTCCAGGCCGATCGTCTCGGTGACGAAGCCGTCGAGGTCGAGCCGGCCGGCGAGGTAGAGGTCGATCAGCAACGGGAAGTCGCGGGTCGGCAGGCAGTCGCCGTACCAGCTCGACTTGAGCGCGCCGCCCCGCCCGAACAGCTCGATCAGCGGCAGCTCGACGGTCATGGACGGGTCGGGGACGCCGACCTGCACCAGAGTGCCGGCGAGGTCGCGGGCGAGGAACGCCTGCCGGTAGGTGTCTGGCCGGCCGACCGCCTCCACGACGACATCGGCCCCGAAGCCATCCGTCAACTCCCGGACCCGCTCGACGACGTCCTCGGATCCGGCGTCGATGGTGTGCGTGGCGCCGAACCCTTTGGCCCACGCAAGCTTGCGGGGGTCGAGGTCGACGGCGATGACCGTACGCGCGCCGGCCAGCGCAGCGCCGGCGATCGCCGCGTCACCTACGCCGCCACAGCCGATCACCGCCACCGTGTCGCCCCGGCCGACCTGTCCGGTGTTGACCGCGGCGCCGAAGCCGGCCATCACCCCGCAGCCGATCAGGCCGGCCGCCTCCGGTCGGGCCGCCGGGTCGACCTTCACGCACTGGGTCGCGGCCACCAGGGTCAGCTCGGCAAAGGCGCCGATGCCCAGTGCCGGCGACAGCGGTGTCCCGTCGGCCAGCGTCATCGGCTGCGCGGCGTTGGCCGAGTCAAAGCAGTACCACGGCCGCCCGCGCCGACACGACCGGCAGGTGCCGCACGGCGCCCGCCAGGCGATGACCACGTAGTCCCCCGGAGCCAGCCCCCGCACGCCCGTTCCGACCGCCTCGACCGTGCCGGCCGCCTCGTGGCCGAGCAGGAAGGGAAAGTCGTCGTTGATGGCACCCTCGCGGTAGTGCAGGTCGGTGTGGCACACCCCGCAGGCCTGCACCCGGATCAGGGCCTCGCCCGGCCCGGGGTCCGGCACGATCACCGTCTCGACGGTGACCGGGGCGCCCCGGCTCGGCGCGACGACTCCGCGCACACTGCTGCTCATCGGGTCTCCTGAGCTGTCTCGCGGCCGGGTCCGGCGTGTGCGGGCAGACTCTCACACCGCCGGCGCCGGGCAACGGCCAGTCGCCATCGGCTGCCACACCATAACGCCGGCGTCCGACCCGGCGTCCGACCCGGCGGGAGCATAGCGAGGTTGCCAGCCGGGGCGAGCCCCCTTCTGTGTGCGTACACGCCGCACGAATCGGCGTGTCTGCACACAGAACGCCCGACGGACCCAGCAGATGGTCGCTTAACCGAGCGCGACGGCGTCACGCCGGACGTGGGCACCAAGCCGTTCTGTGTGCGTACGCGCCGCACGAATCGGCGTGTCCGCACACAGAACGCCCGACCAGCGCCTGTCAGTCGGGAAGCCGCGCGGGATCGGCGGACGGACGGGCGGTGCCGGACGGCCAGTCGCGGCGCGCCGGACGGGCAGTCGCGGCCGCCGGACGGGCAGTCGCCGCCGGACGGGCAGTTACGGCCGCCGGCCGCGAAGTTGCGGCGAGCCGCCCGCGCCGGGCAGCGGTCAGCGTTCGGGCCAGGCGGGAGACCGCCTCCACCAGCCCGTCGCTGACCACGATGTCACGACGCCGGCGCGGAAGGCGACCAGCACCTTCACCGCCTCACCCGGTGGCGCCACGTCGAGCAGCGAGCAGTCGCCCGATCGGTCCGCGCAGGCTCATGACGACGGATCCTCGCGCAGATGGGCTCGGCCTGGCTTCAGACCCCGGGATGAGGGGCATGACCGCGACATGGAGGAGGACAACCCGGCGGTGAAGCTGCCGCCGACACCGGAGTCTGTGTCAGTTGCTCGCCGCTTCGTCCTGCAAAAGTGCCAGCAGTGGCACCTTCTCGGCAGCCACGACCGGCTCCTTCTCCTGGTCAGCGAGACAGTCACCAACGCGGTGAAGCACGCGCGCTCCCACCTGGTGGAGGTGCGGCTCGTCCGTCAACCGCCAGCCGTCCGGGTGGAGGTACGCGACGATGACCCCCGTGCGCCCATCTCCGGCAATCCCTCCGAGGATGCCGAGAGCGGCCGGGGCATGCAGCTCGTCGAGGCCCTTGCCGACGAATGGGGCGTCACCCGGCACGCCGGCGACGGCAAGACCGTCTGGTTCGACGTCACCGGGCCGGATTAGCGCCATATTAGCCCGTCGAGTAGTCGGCCCTCAGCCGACCAGCGTACGAGTAGTCGGCCCTCAGCCGATCAGCGTATGCATCCACCCGTGCCGATCGGGAGCAGCACCGTACTGGATGTCCAGCAGGGCCCGGCGCATTTGCATCGTCACCGGACCCGGCTCGCCGTCGCCCACCGACCACTGCGCCGCCGGCGACTTGACCGCCCCGACGGGCGTGATCACCGCGGCGGTCCCGCAGGCAAACACCTCGGTCAGCGACCCGTCGGCGTTGCCCGCGCGCCAGGCATCCACGTCGATCCGGCCCTCCTCGGCCTGATAGCCGAGGTCGCCGGCGAGCGTGAGCAACGCGTCGCGGGTCACCCCGGCGAGCAGGGTGCCGGTCAGCGCCGGCGTGACGATCCGGGCGCCACTGCCCCGGCCGTAGACGAAGTAGAGATTCATCCCGCCCATCTCCTCGACCCAGCGGCGCTCCTGGGCGTCGAGCCACACGACCTGGTCGCAGCCCTGCGCCGTGGCCTGGGCCTGGGCGATCAGCGAGGCCGCGTAGTTGCCGGCGCACTTCGCCTCGCCGGTGCCGCCGGGAGCGGCCCGTACGTAGTCCAGGGACAGCCAGACCCGCACCGGCTGTACGCCGCGCGGGAAGTAGGCACCGACCGGTGAGGCGATGACCAGGAACTGCACCTCCCCGCTCGGCCGCACGCCGAGGCCGACCTCGCTGGCGAACATGAAAGGCCGCAGGTAGAGCGTCTCCTCCGCACCCGAAGGCATCCAGTCGCGGTCCTGCCGGACCAGCAGCTGCAGCGCCTCGATGAAGGTCTCCTCGGGCAACTCCGGCAGTGCCATCCGGCGGGCCGAGCGCTGGAACCGGCGGGCGTTGCACTCCGGCCGGAAGGTCGCGATCGAGCCGTCGGGCTGGCGGTAGGCCTTGAGCCCCTCGAAGATCGACTGGCCGTAGTGCAGCACCATCGTGGCCGGATCGATCTCGAGCGGGCTGTAGGGCACCAGCTGCCCGTCGTGCCAGCCGCGCCCCTCGGTCCACCGGATGCTGATCATGTGCTCGGTGAAGACCCGGCCGAAGCCCGGATCGGTGATCCGCTCGGTGCGCTCTGCAGCGGAGAGCGGGCTGGCGGTGGGCTTGCACCCGATCGGCACCAGAGCTGTCATCGGGTCCCCTTCGTGGCGCTGTTTGCGGTCGACCTTACCCGGCCGCCGCCGCCGCCAGCCGGTCACCGATGACGCCGGTGAAGCTCGGTTCGGAGGAGTTCCGCCCGAGCAGGTCGGCAGCCACTGCGTCCTCGACCCGCCGGGCGCCGGCGGTGTCGCCGAGGTGAGCGAGCAGCAGCGCGACCGACAGCACCGCCGCGGTTGGATCGGCCAGCCCCTGACCGGCGATGTCGGGGGCACTGCCGTGCACCGGCTCGAACATCGCCGGGTTGCTGCGGCTGACGTCGAGGTTGGCACTGGCGGCCAGGCCGATGCCGCCGGCGATCGCCGCTCCGAGGTCGGTGAGGATGTCCCCGAAGAGGTTGTCGGTGACGACCACGTCGAAGCGGCCCGGGTCGCTGACGAAGTGCATCGCCGCCGCGTCGACATGGCTGTAGGCGACCTCCACCTCGGGGAAGTCGGCGCCGACCCGGTCCACGGTGCGCTGCCAGAGGTCGCCGGCGAAGGTCAGCACGTTGGTCTTGTGCACCAGCGTCAGGTGCTGCCGGGGACGGTCGGCGGCCCGCCGGAAGGCGTCCCGGACCACCCGCTCCACGCCGTACGCGGTATTGAGGCTCTCCTCGCTGGCGACCTCGTGCACGGTGCCGCGCCGCAGTGTGCCGCCGGCGCCGGCATACGGCCCCTCGGTGCCCTCCCGGACGACCACCATATCGATCTGCGGGTCGCCGGCCAGCGGCGAGCGGACGCCCGGATAGCGGCGCACCGGGCGCAGGTTGACATGGTGGTCGAAGGCGAACCGCAGGCCGAGCAGCAGCCCCCGCTCCAGCACGCCGGCGGGCACGGCGGGGTCGCCGACCGCGCCGAGCAGGATCGCGTCGTGGCCGCGCAGCTCCTCGAGCACCGTGGCGGGCAGCGTCTCTCCGGTGGCCAGCCACCGCCGCGCGCCCAGGTCGTACTCCGTCGCCTCGACGCCGGGACGGACCGCATCGAGCACCTTGCGGGCCTCGGTGATGACCTCCGGCCCGATCCCGTCGCCGCCGATGACGGCCAGCCGCATGCTCAGCTGGGCTCGCCGCCCCGGTCGCGGCGGTCCAGAGAGCGTTGCACCGCTCGCTGCGCCTCGCGCTCGTCGCTGTCCTGGCGTCGTTCCTCGTCGTTGTCCATGACCTCTCCTCAGGGCTTGTCGGTGCGGTGCGGCACCGCGGTGCCGGTGACCACCTTGTTGACGGCGTGCAGAAAAGCGCGGGCGCTGGCCTCCACCACATCGGTGGACACCCCGCGTGCGGTCACCCGCTGTCCGGCCACCTCGACCTGCACCGAGACGTCCCCGACGGCATCCGAGCCGGGTGTGACAGCGGCGACCTGAAAGGCGAGCAGCGTTGCCGCCACCCCGGTCGCCTTGGCCACGGCGTTGCAGGCGGCGTCGATCATCCCGTCACCGGTGCCGTCGGCCTCGGCGGTCTCGCCGTCGCACGAGACCCGCACGGTGGCCCTCGGCGCGGTGTCGGTGCCGCCCGCGACGGCGATCCAGTCGAAGCTCCACACGCCGCCGATCGCGCCAGTGGTGTCCTCCTCGGTGGCCAGAGCCACCAGGTCGGCATCGGTCAGCGCCACCTTCTTGTCGGCGAGCTCCTTGAACCGGTCGAAGGCCCGGGCCAGCGCCTCGGTCGACAGCGCGAAGCCCAGCTGGGCCAGCGCGTCGACAAAGGCGTGCCGACCCGAGTGCTTGCCCAGCACGATGGTCGAACCCGTGAGGCCGATGTCCTCGGGATTCATGATCTCGTACGTGGTGCGCTCCATCAGGACGCCGTGCTGGTGGATGCCGCTTTCGTGGCTGAAGGCGTTGGCCCCGACGACGGCCTTGTTCGGCTGGACCGGATAGCCCGACAGCATGGAGACCAGCCGGGAGGTGCGGGCGATCTCGCGGGTGTTCACGCCGGTCGTCAGGCCGAGCGAGGAGTGATGGGTACGCAGGGCCATCACCACCTCCTCCAGCGCGGTGTTGCCGGCCCGCTCGCCGATACCGTTGATGCAGACCTCCACCTGCCGGGCCCCCGCCCGCAGTGCCGACAGCGAATTGGCGGTGGCCAGGCCGAGGTCGTTGTGGCAGTGCACCGACCACACCACCTCATCGGCCCGCGGGACCTTTCCGCGCACCGCGTCGAGGATCGCGACGAATTCCTGCGGCATGGCAAAGCCGACCGTGTCAGGGACATTGATGGTGGTGGCGCCGTTTTCCACCGCCGCCGAGAAGACGTCGACAAGGAAGTCGAGCTCGGTACGGGTGGCATCCTCGGCGGAGAATTCCACGTCGTCGCAGTAACTACTGGCCTGGGCCACCGCACGGGCCGTCTCCGCCAGCACCTGGTCCGTGGTCATCCGCAGCTTTTTGTCGCGGTGGACCGGTGAAGTAGAGATGAAGGTGTGCAGACGCGGACGCTCGGCATGCTTGATCGCCTCCCAGGCCCGCTCCACGTCGGCAGGCTTGGTGCGGCACAGCGCGGCGATGGTCGAGCCGAGGACGGAGCCGGCGATCGCTTCCACGCCGGCGAAGTCACCCGGGCTGGCAGCGGGGAAGCCTGCCTCGATGACATCGACGCCCAGCCGGGCCAGTTGTTCGGCGATTTCCACTTTTTCGTGCACTGACAAGGTGATGCCGGGTGCCTGCTCGCCATCGCGCAGGGTGGTGTCGAACACGACGACTCTGTCGTCAGCGGGGGCGGTCATGCCGGGGATGCTCCTCGAGCTCGGGCGTGAGACGGCCAGCGCCACTTCCCGCGACGGGGAGCCGGCCTGCCTGTCAGGCCCCGTCGCGGCAGCTAAGGATCAGTACCTCGGGTCGCATGATGGGACGAGGCTAACCCGCGCGTCCCGCGTTATGGCGATTCGTCCCGGCAGATGGGATGGCTCAGCCGGACCGGTCGTAGTCGTCGTCGATCCGCTCGATGTCGTCCTCGGCGAAGGAATCCCCGTGCTGGACCTCGACGAAGACCAGCGGGCCGCTGCCGGTGTTGGCGATCCGGTGCAGCCCGCGCACCGGGACGTCGACGGCCTCACCGGGGCCGACCGCCCGGTCGGCGCCTTCGAGGGTGACGACGCCGGATCCCATAACGACGAACCAGTGCTCCGCCCGATGGGCATGGCGCTGATAGCTCAGCCGCTGACCCGGGTCCACCGTGATGCTCTTCACCTTGTACCGCGGGGCCTCGCCCAGCACTTCATAGCGTCCCCACGGCCGTTCGCTGCTCTCCGCCATGGCACCAGCATGCCGCCTACCGCTCGGTCAGGTCGACTTGGGCCGAGCGCCGGGCCGCGATGGCCGACGCGATGGCGTCCAGTAGCTCGCCCGGCACCGGCGAATCCACCGCCACGGCCATCACGGTGTCGCCGCCACTGGCCGTGCGGGCGACCTGCATGCCGGCGATGTTGATCCCGGCATCACCGAGCAGGCGACCCAGGGTGCCGACCACGCCGGGGCGGTCGTCGTACCGGAAGAACAGGAGATGGCCGTCGGGGACCATTTCGAGGTCGAAGCCGTCCAGGTCCACCAGCTTGTGCACCTGGCGCGGGCCGGTCAGGGTGCCCGACACCGACACCTGACGCCCGTCGGCGAGCGCTCCGCGCACGGTGACCAGATTGCGGTAGTCGGGACTGTCCAGGTCGGTGACCAGGTCGACGGTCATCCCCCGCTCGGCGGCGAGCAAGGGCGCGTTGACGTAGGTCACCGAATCTTCGACCACGTCCCGGAACACCCCTTTGAGGACGGCCAGCTGCAGTGCGCTCACGTCGTACTGGGCGATCTCACCCCGCACCTCGACCGTCACCGTCGCCGCGATGCCGCCGGCGACTGCGGTGAAGATGCAGCCGAGCCGCTCGGCCAGCGGCAGGCCCGGGCGCACCTCCTCGGCCACGATGCCGCCGGCCTGCACGTTGACGGCATCGGGCACGAATTCGCCGAGCAGCGCCAGCTTGACGGAGCGGGCGACCGCCAGGCCGGCCTTGTCCTGCGCCTCGACCGTGGAGGCGCCCAGATGGGGGGTGGCCACCACACTGTCGAGGGCGAACAGCGGCGAGTCGGTGCACGGCTCGCTGGCATAGACGTCGACGCCGGCACCGGCCACCCGCCCGTCCTTGATGGCCTGGGCGAGCGCGTGCTCGTCGACCAGGCCGCCCCGGGCCGCATTGATGATCCGGACCCCGGGCTTGACCTTCAACAGCTCCCGCTCGCCGATCAGGCCGGCGGTTTCGGCGGTCTTCGGCAGGTGGATCGAGATGAAGTCGCTCTCGGTCAGCAACTCGTCCAGAGAAACGAGCCGCACGCCGATCTGCGCCGCACGGACCGGTTGGACGTAGGGGTCGTAGGCGATGAGGCGCGTGCCGAAGGCGGACATCCGCTGGGCGAACAGCACGCCGATGCGCCCCAGCCCGATCACTCCCACCGTCTTGTCGGCAATCTCGACGCCGGTGTATTTGGAGCGCTGCCACTGCCCCCGCTTGAGTGCCGCGCCGGCCGGGGCGAGGTTGCGGGCGCACGCCAGCAGCAGGGCGACGGCCTGCTCCGCGGCGCTGACGATGTTGGAGGTCGGCGCGTTCACCACCATGACGCCGCGGGCGGTGGCCGCCGGCACGTCGACGTTGTCCAGGCCGACGCCGGCTCGGGCCACGACCGTGAGCCGGCGAGCCGTTCCCAGCGCCTCGGCGTCGACGGAGGTGGCACTGCGGACGATCAACGCATCGACATCATCGATCGCGGCCAACAGGGCTTCACGGTCGGCGCCGTCGACGTGCCGCACCTCGAAGTCCTCCGACAGGACGTCGAGCGCGGCAGCGGCGAGCTCTTCGGCGACAAGGACGATCGGCACGGACAAGAGACACCTTCGACAGGCTGAGGGGTGAGCTGCGTCGTACGGCTCCGCTCCAGCCTAACGGCGGGTCAGTGCCCGGGAGCACCGCCGCGGTCGTCCCGGTCCCCGCCCTCGGACGGGGTGGCCAGGACGGGCCGGCGCCAGGCCCAGAGCAGGAACAGCAACCCCAGGACCAGCATGCCGAGCCCGGTCCAGAGGTTGATCCGCACCCCGCCGGACTTGGTAAGATCCGCCGCCGAGTCGAAGAGGCCGGCGCCGCCAACCATGAGGCCGTACAACGTGAACAGGCCACCGATCAGGAAGCGCAGGTCGAAAAGCTTCGACGAGCGGCCGCCGGTGTTCTCGAAGTCGGCTTTGTCCTGGGCGGCGGCTTGGTCAGCGCCGTCCTGGCCAGCGCCTGTCCCGGTCCCGCGGTCCCGTCCGCCGCGCCCTTCATTCCCGACGGAATGTGACATGTGCGCCTCCTAGAGAAAGATGATGGACAAAGCGGCGGTGATGCCGAGCGCCGACCAGCCGAGCAGCGCCGGTGACTCCCACCACTTGCGGTTGCGCCGCGCTATCGCCGGATCCGGCGCATCCGGGTCGGCAATGCCGTAGACCAGCCCGGCCAGCTCCCGGTCCGGCTTCGGCGCAGTCACCAGCGTCACCAGCACGGTGACCAGCGCGTCGACCACGAACGCCGCGATCGCGCCGTAGAAATTGGCCATCTGCGCGTTGATCTTGTCGTGGGACAGGACGGCTCCGCCCGGATAGAAGTAGCCGATGTTGTACGCCAAGAAGTGCATCACCGCGGCGGCGAGGGTGCCGGCCGCCAGACCGTAGACCCCGGACTTCGGTGACGTCCGCTTCCAGAACATCGCGATGATGAACGTCGCGAACAGCGGCGCATTGAAGTAGGAGAAGAGCAGCTGGATGTAATTCATGATGTTGTTGTAACCGGCGGCGATGAATGCGGTGCCGACACCGATCGCGATGCCGACCACCGTGACGATCCGGCCGATCCGCAGGTAGTAGGCGTCCGGCCGGTCCTTGACGATGTAGGGCCGCCAGATATCGTAGGTCCAGACGGTGTTGAACGAGCTGACGTTGGCCGCCATCCCGGCCATGAAGGCGGCGAGCAGACCGGTCAGCGCAATCCCCAGCACACCATTGGGCAGCAGCTTGGCCATCAGCTGCGGGATCGCATCGTTGTAGGTGGCCGCACCCTTGCCGCCGATGTTGTTGACCAGGACCAGCGCGATGAGGCCGGGAATGATCGTCAGGCCGGGAATGAAAATCTTCGGAAATGCGCCGATGAGCGGCGTGCGCTGGGCGGCCGAGAGGTCCTTGGCCGACAAGGCGCGCTGCACCTCGGCGAAGTTGGTCGTCCAGTAGCCGAAGGAGAGCACGAAGCCCAGGCCGAAGACGATGCCGATCCAGTCACCCAGCGGGTTGCTCCAGGGGCCGACGCCGGTGCCGCCCCACTGGTTGAACGCGGCCGCGCCAATCTTCGTGTGGTTCACCTTGTCCTGCAGGCCGCCCCATCCGCCGACCTCGTGCAGGCCGACCACGACGATCGGCACCAGGCCGGCGATGATGACGAAGAACTGCAAGACCTCGTTGTAGATGGCGCCCGACAGGCCCCCGAGGGTGATGTAGACGAGCACGAAACCGGCTCCGACGACGATCGCCAGCCACAGCGGCCAGCCCAGCAGGCTCTCGATGACCAGGGCAAGGGCATAGAGGTTGACGCCGGCGATCAGCACCGCCGCCGCCGCGAAGGTCAGGGCGTTGAACAGGTGCGCATTGCGGTCGAACCTGCGGCGCAGGTATTCCGGCACGCTGTGCACGCGTGAGCCGTAGTAGAACGGCATCATGACGAGGCCGAGGAAGACCATCGCCGGCACGGCACCGATCCAGTAGAAGTGCACAGTGGCGATGCCGTACTGCGCTCCGTTGGCGGCCATGCCGAGGATCTCGATGGCTCCGAGGTTGGCCGAGATGAAGGCCAGCCCGGTGACCCACGCCGGCAGCGATCTGCCGGAGAGGAAGAAGTCCTCACTCGTGGCGACGGCCCGCTTGGCCAGCAGGCCGATCGCGATGACGATCGTGAAGTAGATGAGCAGAATGGCGTAGTCGAGGCCATTGACGTCGAGCAGCTTGCCTGCCGCTAGGACCACTGGGCACCTCCGGGTCGCCACGATGGGCCGGCATCAACGTGCCGATCGCCAGCGATCATGGCGCCTGCAGCGTCGCTTCTGCGCTCGCCACGCCGTGACGGCGCGCGGTCGGTCTCCTCAGAGCACCCGCCACGCCCCACGGGCCGGCGTGACCTCGAAGGTGTTCGGGGACCGGTAACCCCGGTCGGCAAAGGCCTCCCGGACTGCCCGGTCGACCGTCGACACCGCCTCCAAGGGCACCAGGGCGATCGCCGAGCCGCCGAAGCCGCCGCCGGTCATCCGCGCCCCGAGAGCACCGCTGCCGACCACGACTTCGACGGCGGTGTCGAGCTCGCCGGTGGAGATCTCGAAATCGTCGCGCATGGAGACGTGGGACTCGTCGAGTATCGTGCCGACCCCGGCCAGGTCACCGGCGTGCAGCAGGTCGACGACCCGGCATACCCGCGCGTCCTCGGTGACGACGTGGCGGGCCCGCCGGAAGGTCACCTCGTCGAGGATGTCCCGGGCCGCCTCGAGCATGGGCAGGTCGACATCGCGCAGCGCGCGCACCCCGAGCGACTTCGCGGCAGCCTCGCAGGAGCGGCGACGGTCGCCGTAGCCGCCCTCGCGGTGGGCATGCGTCGTGGCCGTGTCGATGACGAGGACGCACAGGCCGGCGCCGACGACGTCCAGCGGCACCTGACGCACCTCGAGGCTGCGGCAGTCGAGGAACAGCGCGTGGCCCTCCTCGCCGCACATGGCCGCCATCTGGTCCATCACCCCGGTCGGGGCGCCGACGATCTCGTTCTCGGCCCGCCGGCCGGCCAGCGCAAGGCTGGTGCAGGAGAACTCCGCGCCGGCCAGGTCGGCCAGCGCCAGCGCGACGGCACCTTCCAGGGCCGCGCTGGAGGACAGCCCGGACCCGTCGGGTACGTCGGAGTCCACCAGCAGGTCGAAGCCGGGGACAGCTACGCCGGCCTCGCGCAGCGCCCAGGCCACCCCCAGCGGGTACGCCACCCAGCCGGCCGGCGGCGCATCCGGGGAGATGTCGGCCAGCGCGGTCTCTACGCTGGCGTCCTCCTGGCGCGACCAGCAGCGCAGCACGCCGTCGTCGCGCCGGCTCACGGCCGCCAGGGTCTGCCGGTCGATCGCGAACGGCAACACGAACCCGTCGTTGTAGTCGGTGTGCTCGCCGATCAGATTGGCCCGGCCGGGCGCCGCCCAGACGCCGGCCGGCTCCGCTCCGACCCGGTCGGCAAGCTCGGCCTGCAGGGATTCGGCGCGTTCTTGGACGGTCACGAGGCGTCGGGTACCCAGGACATGAGGCTCCGCAGCTTCGCCCCGATCTCCTCGGCCGGATGGCTTGCAGCCTCCTTGCGCAATCGCTCGAACTCTCCCCGGCCCGCCTCGTCCTGCGCCACCCACTGCCGGGCGAACGTGCCGTCCTGGATCTCGGCCAGAAGCTGCTTCATCTCCGCCCGGGCGGCATCGCCCACGACCCGCGAGCCGCGGGTGAGCCCGCCGTACTCCGCGGTGTCGCTGACCACCTGCCACATGCGGCTCAGCCCGCCGTCGTACATCAGGTCGACGATCAGCTTCATCTCGTGCAGGCACTCGAAGTAGGCGGCCTCCGGCTGGTAGCCGGCTCCCACCAGGGTGTCGAAGCCGGCGGTCACCAGCGCACTCAGCCCGCCGCACAGCACGGCCTGCTCGCCGAACAGGTCGGTCTCGGTCTCCTCGGTGAAGGTGGTCCGGATGACGCCGGCCTTGGTGCCCCCGATCCCTTTGGCGTAGGACAGCGCGAGCGCATCGGCCGTGCCGGTCGCGTCCTGCTCCACGGCGACCAGACAGGGCACCCCCTTGCCGTCGACGAACTGGGTGCGGACCAGGTCGCCGGGGCCCTTGGGCGCGACCATCGCGACGTCGACTCCGGCCGGCGGCGTGATCAGGCCATAGCGGATGTTGAAGCCGTGCGCGAAGAACAGGGCGTCGCCGTCGACCAGGTTTCCCTCGATGGCCTCGCTGTAGAGCTTGCGCTGCGCGGTGTCGGGGACAGCCACCATGATCAGGTCGGCGTCGGCGCAGGCGTCCTCCGGCGTCATCACCGTCAACCCCTGCGCCTCGGCCTTTGCCCGGCTGCGCGAAGCAGCCGGCAGCCCGACCCGGACGTCGACACCGGAGTCCCGCAGGGACAGGGCGTGGGCGTGTCCCTGACTGCCGTAGCCGAGCACCGCCACCCGGCGGCCCTGGATCAGCGACAGGTCGGCATCGTCGTCGTGGAAGATCTGCGCGGGCATGGCGGTCCTCTCGGTCGGGTCAGCTGACGGTACGGAGGGTGGCAGAAGGTGCGGTGATGGCGCGTGGGCCGCGGCCCACGGCCACCAGACCCGACTGCACGATCTCGGCGATGCCGAAGGGCTCGAGCACCCTGATCAGGGCGGCCAGCTTGTCACCGGTGCCGGTCGCCTCCACCGTGACCGCGTCGGCGGCCACGTCGACCACCTTGGCCCGGAACAACTGCACCGTCTCCAGCACGTGCGAGCGCGTGCTGAGGTCGGCCCGCACCTTGATCAGGATCAGCTCCCGCTGCACCGACGCGGCCGGATCCAACTCGACGATCTTGAGCACGTTGACCAGCTTGTTGAGCTGCTTGGTCACCTGCTCCAGCGGCAGATCCTCGACATTGACCACGATGGTCATCCGGGACACCACGTCGTTCTCGGTCGGGCCGACCGCGAGGGAGTCGATGTTGAAGCCGCGCCGCGAAAACAGCCCCGACACCCGGGCCAGCACACCGGGCTTGTTCTCCACCAGGACCGACAGTGTGTGCTTGCTCATCGGAGGTCGCCCAGTTCAGACATCGCCGGAGTCCCAGGTCGGCCGCACGTTGCGCGCGGCGAGGATCTCGTCGTTGCTGGTGCCGGCCGGCACCATCGGCCACACCATCGCGTCCTTGCCGACCACGAAGTCGACCACCACCGGCCGGTCGTCGATGGACATCGCCTTGTCGATGGTCGCGTCGAGGTCGCCGGCGTCCTCGCACCGCAGACCGATGCAGCCGAAGGCCTCGGCCAGCTTGACGAAGTCGGGGATGCGCCGGGCATGGGTGTGCAGACCGGTGTTGGAGTAGCGCTCCTCGTAGAACAGCGTCTGCCATTGGCGCACCATGCCCAGGTTGCCGTTGTTGATGACGGCGACCTTGATCGGAATTCCCTCCAGCGCGCAGGTGGCCAGCTCCTGATTGGTCATCTGGAAGCAGCCGTCACCGTCGATCGCCCACACCGTGGCCTCGGGCCGGCCGACCTTCGCCCCCATCGCGGCCGGCACGGCATAACCCATCGTGCCGAGGCCGCCGGAGTTGAGCCAGCTGTAGGGCTTCTCGTAGGAAATGAACTGTGAGGCCCACATCTGGTGCTGGCCGACGCCGGCGACGTAGACCGCTTCCGGGCCGGCGATCGCACCGATCCGGGAGATCACATGCTGAGGAGCCAGCATTCCGTCCGGCGGGTCGTCAAAACCCAGCGGGTACGTCTCCCGGCAGCTGTCCAGCTGGCGCCACCAGCCGGTGAGGTCGGCCCGGTGGCCGGCCGCATGCTCGGCCTGCAGCGCCACCAGCAGTTCGCTGATCACCTCGCGGCAGTCACCCACGATTGGCACGTCGGCCGTCCGGTTCTTCGATATCTCCGCCGGGTCGATATCGGCGTGGATCACCGCCGCTTCCGGGGCGAAGCTGGACAGCTTGCCGGTCACCCGGTCATCGAAGCGGGCGCCCAGCGCGACGAGCAGATCCGCCTTCTGCAACGCGGTGACGGCGGTCACCGAGCCGTGCATCCCCGGCATGCCGAGATGCTGCGGGTGGCTGTCGGGAAAGGCGCCCCGGGCCATCAGCGTGGTCACGACGGGGGCTCCGCAGAGCTGGGCCAGGGCGGCCAACCCACTCGCCGCCCGGGCCTTGAGCACCCCGCCGCCGACGTAGAGGACCGGGCGTTTCGCGGTCGCCATCAGCTTCGCCGCTTCACGGACCTGCCGGCTGTGCGGCCGGGTCGTCGGGCGGTATCCGGGCAGCTGCAGCACCGGCGGCCAAGCGAACCGGGTCGCCGCCTGCAGGATGTCCTTGGGCAGATCCACCAGCACCGGGCCCGGCCGGCCGGTGGAGGCGATGTGAAACGCCTCGGCAATAACCCGCGGGATGTCCTCGGCCGCCTGCACCAGGAAGTTGTGCTTGGTGATCGGCAGCGTGATCCCGCAGATGTCGGCTTCCTGGAAGGCATCGGTGCCGATGGCGGCGCTGGGCACCTGGCCGGTGATCGCCACAATCGGCACCGAGTCCATGTACGCGTCGGCGATCGGCGTGACCAGATTGGTCGCACCCGGCCCGGAGGTGGCCATGCAGACGCCGACCTTGCCGGTCGCCTGCGCGTAGCCCTCGGCGGCGTGGCCGGCGCCCTGCTCGTGGCGGACCAGGATGTGGCGCACCGCCCGGGAGTCGAAAAGCGGGTCGTACGCGGGCAGGATCGCGCCACCCGGGATGCCGAACACCACCTCGGCACCGACCGCCTCGAGTGAATGGACGAGGGACTGTGCTCCGGTGATAAAACCTTGGTCGGGCATCGGCTGGCCTCTGGGGTTGGGGACGGGCAACAAAAAACCCTTCGTGCCTTGGCACGAAGGGTGGCGCGTCGGTCCGCTACTTCAAACGGGCGGAGCGGACCGGCGCGCTAGGGAAGTACGACTCGCAGGACGGGCACGGACGGGAGCCTACACGCCGGTCAGCCGCACGTGGCGCCGGTGGCCGCGGATCCCACCAGACGGGCATACTTCGCCAGCACGCCGGAGGTGTAGCGCGGGGGGAGCGGCTCCCAGTCCCTGCGACGGGCTTCGAGGTCGGCGTTGTCCACGAGCAGGTCGAGCCGCCGGGCCGGCACGTCGAGCACCACCCGGTCGCCGTCGCGGACCAGCCCGATCGGCCCGCCGTCGGTGGCCTCCGGTGCAACATGACCCACGCACAGGCCGAAGGTCGCCCCGGAGAACCGCCCGTCGGTCAGCAGCACCACGTCGCTGCCCAGGCCGGCGCCCTTGATCGCGGCAGTGACCGCGAGCATCTCCCGCATGCCAGGGCCGCCCTTGGGGCCTTCGTACCGGATGACGACGACGTCGCCAGCGCTGATCCGGCCCTCGGTGACGGCCGCCATGGCCGCCGCCTCGCCGTCGAACACCCGGGCGGTGCCCTCGATACGCAGCTCTTCCATGCCGGCGGTCTTGACCACCGCGCCGTCGGGCGCCAGCGAGCCGCGCAGGATCGCCAGGCCACCCGTGGCGGCGATCGGCCGGGACATCGGGCGGACGACGTCGCCGTCGGGGTCGCGCGGCTCGATGGCGGCCAGGTTTTCAGCGATCGTACGGCCGGTGACGGTCATCGCGTCACCGTGCAACTGGCCGGCGTCGAGCAGCGCCCGCATCACCACCGGTATCCCACCGACCCGGTCGACGTCGTTCATCACGTAGCGGCCGAAGGGCTTGAGGTCGGCCAGGTGCGGCACCTGCCGGCCGATCCGGTCGAAGTCGTCGAGGTCGAGCTCGACCCGCGCTTCCGCGGCGATCGCCAGCAGGTGAAGCACCGCATTGGTGGACCCGCCCAGTGCCATTACCACCGCGATGGCGTTGAAAAAAGCCTGCTGCGTCAGGATCCTGCGCGCGGTCAGGCCGTCGTCGAGCAAGTCCATGACCGCCCGCCCGCTGTCGGCGGCGATGGTCAGCCGGCGGTCGTCGGGCGCCGGCGCTGAGGAACTGCCCGGCAGGGCCATGCCGAGCGCCTCGGCGGCGCTGGCCATCGTGTTGGCGGTGAACATGCCGCCGCAGGACCCGATGCTCGGGCAGGCCGCCCGCTCGATCTCGTCGAGCCGGTCGCGGGTGATCAATCCCCGGGCGCACGCGCCGACCCCCTCGAACACATCCTGGATCGTCACCGTGGTGCCGTCCTTGAGCTGGCCGGGAAGGATCGACCCGCCGTAGACGAACACCGCCGGCAGGTCGAGTCGGGCCGCGGCCATCAGCATCCCGGGCAGCGACTTGTCGCAGCCGGCCAGCAGCACCATCGCGTCGAACCGCTCAGCGTGCATCATGCACTCGACCGAGTCGGCGATCACCTCGCGGGAGACCAGCGAGGCCCGCATGCCCTCATGGCCCATGGAGATCCCGTCGGAGACGGCGATCGTGGTGAACTCCAGCGGGAACCCGCCGCCGGCGCGTACGCCGTCCTTGGCCTGCGCCGCGAGCTTGTCCAGCGGCAGGTTGCAGGGGGTCACCTCGTTCCAGGAGCTCGCCACGCCGACCTGCGGCTTGGCGAAGTCGTCGTCACCCATCCCCACCGCACGCAGCATCGCGCGGGCCGGCGCCCGCTCGTATCCCTCGGTCACCTCACGGCTGCGCGGACGCGGATGCTCGGTCATGGTCGGGAACTGTAACGATGAGCCCATGCGCTTCCGGTACGGCGCCGCGGAACGGGCGGCAGCGGTGATCTGGCTGGCCGCCGGCTCGGCGCTGGCCACGGCCCGATGGTGGCTGTCGCCGCTTCTCCTGGTGCCGTTGCTGGCCGTGGTGGCGGCCTTCCGCCGCGGCACCGACGTCGACGACGCCGGCGTGACGGTGCGCGCGGTGCTGGTCAGCCGGCGGCTGCCGTGGAGCACCATCAGCGAGTTGCGCGCCGCCGGCGCGCGCCGGGTGGTGCTGGTGCGCACCGACGGCCGCTCGATCCCCCTGCCGGCGATGCGGCCGGGCGACCTGGCGACGATGGCGCATCGGCCGGCGCCCCGGAGCTGACTCAGTAGCCGTCGGCGACCACGTTGTCCAGCGGCTGTCCGTCGACATACCTGCGGAGCTGGCCGGCGACCAGCGCGTAGGCCCGGGGCAGCAGCCCGCGCACCGACCCGGCCACGTGCGGGGTGAGCAGCAGCCCGGGAACGTCCCACAGCGGGTGCCCAGCCGGCAGCGGCTCCGGCTCGGTGACGTCGAGCGCCGCGCGCAGGCGGCCCTTGGACAACTCGGCGACGAGCGCGTCGGTGTCGACCACCGGCCCGCGGGCGGCGTTGACCAGCAGCGCGCCGGCGGGCATCCGGGCCAGAAAGTCCGCGTCGACCAGGCCGCGCGTCGCGTCGGTCAGCGGGACGAGGAGGACGACCACGTCGGCCGCCGGCAGCAGGTCGGGCAGCTCCTCGACCGCGTGTACGCCGTCGCGGGCCGATCGCGCGACCCGGACGATCTCGACCTCGAACGGCGCAAGGCGGGCGGCGAGCGCGTCCCCGATCGCGCCGGCCCCCACAATCAGCACCCGCTGGCCAGCCAGCTCCCCGGTCATGATGTGGTCCCAGCGGCCGGCGGCCTGCGCCACCGCGAAGCGGGGGAAGTCCCGCAGCGAAGCCAGTACGGCCGTCGCGGCCCACTCCGACGTGGAGCTCGAGTGCACGCCGCGGGCATCGCAGAGCGTCACCACCCGGGGCACCCGGCCCACCCAGGCGTCCGCGCCGGCCGACAGCAGCTGGATCACCTTCAGCCGCGGCATCGACGCCATCACCGGATTGAGGGCGTCGGTGGCCAGGAACGGCGGCACCCAGAACTCCACCTCAGCGGCGTCCGCCGGATCGCCGGCGCCGGTCCAGACCCCCAGTTCGACATGATCGGGCACGTCGCCGATCAGCCCGGGCCCTTCTTCATGGGGCAGCAGCACCCTCATGGCCACGGCACCCGCTCGACGGCCGTCCGGGCGCCGGTGCGCAGACTTTCTGCGACGGCGAGGGTGACGGCGAGCGAGGCGACGCCGTCCTCGCCGCTGACGACGACCTCGCCGTCGCCGCGCACGGCAGCGCCGAACGCCCGTACGGTCACCTCGTACGGGTCGTCCCGCGGCCCCACGTCGAGTGGTTCGGCGGACCCTTTTCGCCAGAACATCACTGAGCCGACCGGGTCGCCGGTGTTGCAGTCGTCGGCGACCAGCGCACCCTGGGTGCCGAGGATGTGCAGGCTGGTAGGCAAGTGCGGGTTGTTGTACGCGTCGTGCGTCTGCACGAGTACGTCGCCGTCCCACAGCGCGGTCGTCATCACCGCATCGAACGGCCCGCGCGGCGCGTTGTCCTGGTTGAGCCCGATCGCCGTCACCTCCACGGCATGCGTGCCGAGGATCGCGGCGACCGCGGCGGCATCGTGAACCGTCACGTCAAGGACGACGCCACCGCCCACCGGGTCGTCGAGGCGCCAACCGGCCAGCCGGGCCGGCAGCTGGCCGGCGTGGGCGACGCGTACGGCGCGCACGTCCCCGACCAGCCCGTCGCGGACCGCGCGCTTCATCGCCCGGTGCATCGGCGAGGCCGGCAGGTGGTGGTTGGTGGCCATGACGACACCGGCGCGGCGACAGGCATCGACCATGGCTTGCGCGTCGGCGAGCGAGAGCGCCAGGGGCTTTTCGGCCAGCACGTGCTTGCCGGCTGCAGCCGCCGCCTCCACCTGCTCGCGGTGCAGCGCGTTCATCGAAGAGACGTACACCGCGTCAACGTCATCGCGATCGAGTGCGGCGCCGATGTCGGTGACCGCCTCGGGTACGCCGTGCTCGCCGGCCCAGCGCTCGGCGTGCGCGGCATGGCCGGAGCGGACGACGACAGCGGTGTCGCCGGCCGCCCGGATGGCCGGCAACACCTTGGTGGCCGCGATGTCGCTGGCGCCGAGAAGGGCCCATCGCAGGGCCGGCCGGTCGGTCATCGCACCAGTGAACCAGTCACTCCTGCGCCGCTGGTGGTTGGCTGGGAGGATGGGTGATCTGCGGGCCGACGTCATCATCATCGGCTCGGGCATGGGCGGTGCCACGACCGCGCTGGCGCTGGGCCGCCGCGGCGTCGACGTCCTCGTCGTCGAACGCGGTGACCGGCTGCCCCGGGAGCCGCAGAACTGGTCGCCGGAGGCCGTCTTCCGGCAGCGCCGCTACAAGCCGGCGGAGCTCTGGTACGACGGCCGCGGGCGCCCCTTTGCCCCTGGCGTGCACTACGTGGTCGGCGGGAGCACGAAGGTCTACGGCGCCAGCCTGCCTCGCTTGCGCGAGCACGACTTCGGGGCCGTCGAGCACCTGGACGGCACGTCGCCGGCCTGGCCGTTGACCTACGCCGACCTGGAGCCGTACTACGCGCAGGCCGAGCAGATCTACCGCGTGCACGGTACGAGCGGCGAGGACCCGACCGAGCCGTGGCGCAGCACGCCGTACCCCTATCCGGCCCTGCACCATGAGCCCTACATCGCGGAGCTGGCCGAGCGGCTGCGCGGGCAGGGCGTGCACCCGAGCGCCAACGCGATGGGACTCGACCGGCGCGCGGGCGGGACGTGCATCCGGTGCAGCACCTGCGACGGTTTTCCCTGCCGGGTAGGCGCCAAGAGCGACGCGGAGACGTGTGCCATCGACCCGGCGCTGGCCACCGGGAACGTACGGCTGGCGACCGGCGTACGCGTCCGCCGCATCGTCACCCGCGCCGGCGGGCGGCAGGTGGGCCGGCTCGTGGCGCAGGACGCGGACGGCCCGGTCACCATCACCGGCGGGAAGTTCGTGCTGTCCGCGGGTGCGGTCAACTCCGCAGCCCTGTTGCTCGGCTCCGCAGATGCCGATCACCCGCGCGGGCTGGCAAACTCCTCCGACCAGGTCGGGCGCAACTTCATGATGCACAACAACGCCCACATCGCGGCCGTCGACCTCAACCGGCTCAACGACGTGACCTTCCAGAAGACGCTGTCGGTCAACGACTGGTACGCCGACGGCGGAGATGGCTTCCCTCTCGGCGCCCTTCAGCTCATCGGCAAGGTGACCGACGTGATGATGAAGAGCTGGGCGACCAGGGTGCCGATGCCGGCGCTGCACCAGTTCGCCCGGCGCAGCGTGGAGTGGCTGGTGATGGCCGAGGACCTGCCGAGTCCGGCCAACCGGGTGACCGTGGATGCCGGCGGACGGATCGGCACCGCCCGCGCCGCGGTGGGCATGTCGACGTTCCGCGCGCTGCACAAGCGGGCCCGGCGGTTGCTGCTCTCCGCCGGCTACGACGCGGCCTTCACCCAGCGGTTCGACATCGCCATGAACAGTCACCAGTGCGGGACGGTGGTGGCCGGCGCCGACCCGGCGACCACCGTGCTCGACCCGTGGTGCAAGGCGCACGATCTCGACAACCTCTGGGTAATCGACGGCGGCCACTTCCCGTCGTCGGCCGCGATGAACCCGGCGCTCACGATCGCGGCCCAGGCCCTGCGTACGGTCGCCGAGTCCGACCTGGCCAGGTAGGCGGTGCGGTAGCGCCGGCAGGCCGCGCTCGCGCAGGCCCTGGATCAGCTTGAGCACCTGGTTGGACTCGCGCACGCCGAGCGCGGCCGTCGGCTCGTCCAGGAGCGGTCCCCGGCCACGAAGAGGCTGGTGCCGCCGATGACGACGGCGGTGCCCTTGGCGACGTTCTCGACGCCGGCGCCCGCCGTCGACGGACACGAGAAGCTCCGTGTCGCTGCGCCTGCGGCTCACCAGCGCGGGGCGATGACCCCGGCGGCGATCCCGGCCAGTTCGGCCGCCCCGACGCTGCCGGGTTCGGCGAGCTCGGACGTACGGAAGTCGCCGTACTGCCGGGCCTTGGTGGCCCGGACCATCGGGTTGTGCAGCCAGCCGCCGGCGACGACCACCTCGTCGTGAGCTCCGACCTCGGCGTTGATGGCGGCCAGGATGCGATCGCACTCGGCGGTCAGGTCCTCGACCGCCACCCGCCAGAGGAGCGCCGGCTCGGCCTCGTCGTCAACGTCGTGCAGGGTGAGTCCCTGGTAGCTGGCCGACACGCGCATCGCCGTCGCGTGGCGGTCCGTCGCCAACGAACGCCGGCCCAGCTCGATCCGCGCCGCCGGCGTAGGCGCGCCGATCAGGGCGCCGATCCGCTCGAGGGATATCCCGGTGGCGATGCCGGCGAGCAGGCACAGGTGATCGGGCACGACACCCCAACCGGTCGGGACGTCGGCCGCGGCGAGCCGGTCGACCGCGTCGGCCGACATCGGCGCCGCCACCGTGCGCAGCAACGCCTCCGCAGTGCCGAGGGAGTCGAAGAGCACCCCGTCGACGGCCGCTCCGAGCGCGTACGCGGCGGTCTGGTGATCGTGGCCGGCGATGGTGAGCACAGCGCCTCGTAGCTCCGGTGGAGCGTCGTCGTGCACCCGGCCCACCGGCTGGCCGGCCGCGACGATCTCACCGAGGAAGTCGGGCCCGGCGCCGAGCAGGTCCAGCGCCGCCTCCCAGGGCTTGCGCGCCATCACATCGAAGAGCCCGGTGCGGCTGACCAGCGACAACTCGTTGACCTGCGCGCCGCCGAGGGCGTGGACCGTCCATTCGGGCAGGGACAAGAAGCGGACGGCGCGCCGCGCGGCCGCGAGATGACCGTAGAGCCACAGCAGCTTGGGCAGGCTCGACACCGAGTCGATGGACCGGCCGGCCGTACGGCGGTAGGCCGCATCCCCCAGCGCTGCCCGCACCGCGGCGCAGTCGCTGCGCGGATCGTGCCAGGCCAAGGCCGGCGTGAGCGGGCGACCATGCCGGTCGAGCAGCACGCCCGTCTCGGCCATCCCGGTGACGCCGACCGCCACCGCCCGGCCACCGGCCGCGCGCACAGCCTCGGCAGCCGCTTCGGTGGCGGCAGAGACGACCGCTGCCGGGTCGATGTCGGCCAGCGCGCCTTCGTGACGCCACGGGGTGGCGAGGGCATGCTCGCCGAGGACGACGAGCGACGGGTCCACGGCGACGGCCTTGACCCGGCTCGTCCCCACGTCGATGCCGACGAGCAGATCGGTCACGTCGCGCTCGTGGCCGGCAATGGAGCGCCTCTCGCCTGCACATCCGTAGCTTTCCGGCGACGATAGGCCGCCGTCGTATCCTGCGTCAACGATTCCCCACCCACCCCAGGAGGTCCTGTGTCAGCGGCCGGCATCAGGCTGTCCCGCCTGTTCGACCCGCGCTCCGGGCGCTGCCTGGACATCGCGGTGGACCATGGCTTCTTCGGCGAGGCGGCGTTCCTGTCGGGCATCGAGGACCTGGGTGCGGCGGTGCAGACGCTCGCGGCAGCCGGCCCCGACGCCATCCAGCTGACCCAGGGCCAGGCCCGGCTGCTCCAGCAGATCCCCGACCGGCACCGGCCGGCGCTGGTGCTGCGTACCGACGTGGCAAACGTCTACGGCCCGGTGCTGCCGGACCGCCTCTACAGCCGGCTGATCCCGGAGCCGGCCCTGACCGCGGTCCGCCTCGACGCCACCTGCGTCGTCGTCAACCTCTTCGATCTGCCCGGCCGGGCCGAGGTACGCGACGCGTGCATCGCCAATGTGCTCACCGCCAGGGCCGACTGCGAGCGGTACGCAATGCCGCTGATGGTCGAGCCGCTGGTGATGAAGTCGGCCGGGGGCGGCTACACCTCCGACGGCGACACGGGAAAGATCGTGCCGCTGGTGCGGCAGGCCGTCGAGCTGGGCGCCGACATCATCAAGGCCGACCCGACCGATTCCGCGGACGAGTACCACCTCGTCGTAGAGACGGCCGGCGCGGTGCCGGTGCTCGTCCGCGGCGGCGGCCGGGTCGACGACGAAACGCTGCTGCGCCGCACCGCCGCCGTGCTCGAGCAGGGCGCGGCCGGCATCGTGTACGGCCGCAACATCATCGCCCACGCCGACCCGGCCGGGCTGACCCGCGCGCTGATGGCGATGCTGCACGACGGCGCGTCCGTGGACTCGGCACTGACGATGGTCGGCGCCCCATGACCGAGCCGGTCCGGATCGGGGTGGTCGGCGGCGGCCTGATGGGCAAGGAGCTTCTGGCGCTGACCGGCCGATGGAACGCCCTGATCGACCATCCGGCCCGCCCGTCGGTGGTGGCCTTGGCCGATACCTCACCGGCGGTACGCCAGTGGTGGGAGGCCGCCGGCGTACCCACCGTCGCGGCCGACTACCGCCGGCTCCTCGACGACCCGTCCATCGACGTGCTCTACCTCGCGGTGCCTCACGACCTGCACGAGCAGCTCTATCTGGATGCACTGGCCGCCGGGAAGGACTTCCTCGGCGAGAAGCCGTTCGGCATCGACCTGGCCGCCGCCGGCCGGATCGTCGCGGCGGTCGACGCGGCATCCTGCTTCGTCCGGGTGTCGAGCGAGCTGCCGTACTTTCCGGGCGCCCAGCGCGCCTTTTCCCTCGTCCGCGGCGGCGCGCTGGGCCAGGTGCTCGAGGTCCGCTCGGGACTTTTGCACTCTTCCGACCTCGACCGCAACAAGCCGATCAACTGGAAGCGGCGCAAGGCCACCTGCGGCGAGATCGGCGTGATGGGCGACCTCGGCATGCACGTCGCGCACCTGCCGCTGCGCCTCGGTTGGCAGCCACAGCAGGTCTACGCGCTGCTGGACGACGTGGTGCCGGAGCGGCCGGGCCCGGACGGGGCGATGGTCCCCTGTGACACGTGGGACAACGCGGTGCTGGCGATGAAGGTCGACGCCGCCGACGGGCGGCGCTTTCCGATGCTGTGGGAGACCAAGCGGATCGCCCCGGGACAGCGCAATACGTGGTTCTTCGAGGCGTACGGCATGGACGGTGGCGTCCGGTTTTCCACCCGTACGCCGCAGACCATGCAGGTCTTCGGATTCGTCGATGGGCAGCAGGCCTGGTCGCAGGTGCAGCCGGGGCACCGCAGCGCCTGGCCGACGGTGACCGGGCCGATCTTCGAGTTCGGCTTTCCCGACGCCCTTTTGCAGATGTGGGCGGCCTTTCTGGCCGAGCGGGCCGGCGCCCTCGGCGACTCCTTCGCGACGGCGACGCCGCACGAGGCGCTCGCCTCGCACCGCGTCTTTGCCGCTGCGCTGGCCTCTCACGACACCGGTAACAGTGTTTCTCTACTCGGCGACGCCGAGCCGGCTCAGCACTAGCGCGCGTACGGAGCCGGCGTCGGCCTGGCCCTTCGTCGCCTTCATGACCGCACCGACCAGCACGCCGGCGGCCGGCAGTTTCCCGCCCCGCACCTTGTCCGCGACGTCGGGGTGGGCGGCGATGGCGGCGTCGACGGCCGCGGTGAGCGCGCCGGCGTCGCTGACGGTTTTCAGGCCCCGCTTCACGATGACCGCGTCCGGGTCCTGGCCGGTCTCCAGGACACCGTCGACGACCTGGCGGGCCAGCCCGCTCGACAGGGTGCCGTCGGCGACCAGGGCGATGATGCGGGCGACCTGGGAGGGGGTAATCGCCAGGTCGGCCGGCTCGACGTTGGCCGAATTGGCCTGCTGCGACAGGTATCCCAGCCACCAGTTGCGGGCCTCGGCAGCCGGCGCGCCGGCGGCCGCAGCAGCCGCTACCAGGTCGACCACGCCGGCGTTGGACATCGCCGCCAGGTCGCGGTCGGAGGCGCCCAACTCGGTTATCAGCCGCCGGCGGCGGGCCGACGGCAATTCGGGCAGCTCATTCTTGAGCGCCTCCACCCAGGCCGCCTCGGGGGCCAGTGGGACGAGGTCGGGCTCGGGGAAGTAGCGGTAGTCGGTGGCCTCTTCCTTCGACCGGCCGGCGCGGGACCGGCCGGTGTCCTCCTGAAAATGCCTGGTTTCCTGAACAATTCGCGTGCCCCGGTCAAGCAGTTCGGCCTGTCTCAGCATCTCCGAACGCACCGCCCGCTCCACCGAACGCAGCGAATTGACGTTCTTGGTCTCCGTCCGGGTGCCGAGCGGCTCACCGGGCAGCCGCAACGACGTGTTGACGTCGCAGCGCATGCTGCCCTGCTCCATCCGTACGTCGGAGACGCCGAGCGTCCTAAGGATGTCCCGAAGCTCGATCACATAAGCCTTTGCGACCTCAGGGGCCCGGGGTCCGATGCCGAACACCGGCTTGGTGACCACCTCGACGAGGGGGATGCCGGCCCGGTTGTAGTCGACGAGGGAGTGGGTGGCGCCGTGGATGCGCCCGGTCGCCCCGCCGACGTGCAAGGACTTGCCGGTGTCCTCTTCGAGGTGGACGCGTTCGATTTCGACCCGCACTGTCTGGCCGTCGACGTCCACGTCGAGCCAGCCGTCGGTGCACAACGGCTCGTCGTACTGGCTGATCTGAAAGTTCTTCGGCATGTCCGGGTAGAAGTAGTTCTTGCGGGCGAACCGGCACCATGACGCGATGCCACAGTTGAGCGCCAGCCCGATCCTGATCGTGGACTCGATCGCCATCGCGTTGGCCACCGGCAACGCGCCGGGCAGCCCGAGGCAGACCGGGCAGGTCTGAGTGTTGGGCTCGCCGCCGAAGGTGGTGCAACAGCCACAGAACATCTTCGACTTTGTGCCCAGCTCGACGTGTGTCTCGAGGCCGATGACGGGCTCGTAGCGGGCGACGACGTCGTCGTAGTTCATAGTGCCGGCCCCTCGACCGTTCCGTACGACACCTCGAGTGCGGCGGCGACCCGGTAGATGCGGTCGTCGGCGAGCGCCGGCGCCATCACCTGCAGGCCGACCGGCAAGCCCTCCGACAGCCCACAGGGCACCGAGAGCGCCGGAAGCCCGGCCAGCGACGCCGGCAGGGTGCACAGGTCGGCCGCGTACATCGCCATCGGGTCGCCGGCCCGCTCGCCGATTCCGAACGCAACGGTCGGCGTCGTCGGCGAGACGAGGACGTCGCAGGTCTCGAATGCCTTGTTGAAGTCGCGCCCGATGAGGGTGCGTACCTTCTGGGCCTGGCCGTAGTAGGCCTCGTAGTAGCCGCTGGACAGGGCGTAGGTGCCGAGGATGATCCGGCGCTTCACCTCGGCGCCGAAACCCTGCTCGCGGGTCAGCGACATGACCTCTTCCAGGCCGCGTGCGCCGTCGTCGCCGAAGCGGAGGCCGTAGCGGACGGCGTCGAAGCGGGCGAGGTTGGACGAGCACTCGCTGGGCGCGATGAGGTAATACGCCGGCAGCGCATAGGAGAAGTGCGGGCAGGACACCTCGGTGACAGTGGCGCCGGCGGCTTGCATTCTTTCGATGGCGTCGGCAAAGGCGGCGCTGACGCCGGCCTGATAGCCCTCGCCGCCGAGCTCCGTGACAACGCCGATGGTGACGCCGGTGAGGTCGCCGTTGGCGCCGTCCCTCGCCGCTTGGACGACCTTCGGGACGGGCGCGTCGATGCTGGTGGAGTCCGCCGGGTCATGGCCGGCGATCGCCTCGTGCAGCAGCGCCGCGTCCTCTACCGTGCGGGCCAGCGGGCCGGCCTGGTCGAGGCTGGAGGAGAAGGCGATCAGGCCGTATCGCGACACCCCGCCGTACGTCGGCTTCGCGCCGACCAACCCGCACACCGCCGCCGGCTGGCGGATCGACCCTCCGGTGTCCGTGCCGATGCCCAGCGGCGCCTGATAGGCGGCGACGGCCGCCGACGAGCCGCCCGACGAGCCGCCGGGCACCCGGTCGAGGTCCCAGGGATTGTGCGACGGGCCGAACGCGGAGTTCTCGGTCGACGAGCCCATGGCGAACTCGTCCATGTTCGTCTTGCCGAGGATGACGATGCCGGCCTCGCGCAGGCGGCGAGTCACCGTGGCGTCGTAGGGCGGGATCCAGCCGGTCAGGATCTTGGAGCCGCTGGTCGTCTCGAGGTCCTTGGTGACGACGACGTCCTTGAGGGCCAGCGGTACGCCGGCGAGCGGGCCGATTTCCTGGCCGCCGGCGATGGCGTCGTCGACGGCTTGGGCTGCCTTCAGTGCGCCCTCTGCATCGACCTTCAGGAATGCGTGGACGCGGTCGTCGGTCTCGGTGATGCGGTCCAGGTGGGCTTGGGTGACCTCCCGGGCGGTCACCTCCTTGCTGCTGATCCTGGCCGCCGTCTCGGCGGCGGTAAGCCGGGTCAACTCGGTCACTGCTCGTCCTCGAGGATCTGCGGTACCCGGAAGCGCCCGCCCTCGGCTTGGGGCGCTTGGCTGAGCACCGTGCGTTGCGGCAGTGACGGCCGTGTTTCATCCGATCGCAGCACGTTGGTCAGCGGGACGGCGTGGGTGGTCGGCGGGATGTCGTCGGCCGCCACCTCCGCGACGCGGGCGACCGCTCCGAGGATGACGTCGAGCTGGCCGGCGAACACGTCGAGCTCCTCGTCGCTGACCGCCAGCCGGGCGAGCCGGGCGAGGTGCGCGACCTCGTCGCGGGTTATCGACACGATCAAGAGTCTAGGGGCGCGATCTTGCCGGCTTCTGCCACAACGTCGCCACCTCGTCGTACGCACCCCATCGCGCTCTGTCCACAGGATGCGCTTGAGCACGCCAAATCACTGCGTATCTGGTTACAGTCCCCGGCATGTTTCGCAGGGTGCAGGCGCCGGCGCTGCTGGCGATGGTCGCGCTGGCCGGTTGTACGGGCCAGGCGGCAAAGCCATCGACCCTCCCGTCTGTCGCTCCTTCCTCTCCGTCGCCATCGCCGTCTGCGTTGCCTACACCGTCGCCTTCGGCGAGGCCGGTGGGGACGGACGTTCAGCAGATCGTGGCGCTGGCGAGGGATTACTTTATGGAGCGAACGAGGGCGCTGAATTCCGGTAGCACACGGCGGCTGCGATCGATGTCAACGCCCGATTGCAGGTGTCTCGCCTTTGCCAAATCCGTTGAGGATAGCTGGGCAAAGGGACGCGTTCAGGCGCCCGGCTACTACAAGATAAGGCAGATCGCCCGGCCGACGGTAACCTCGTCGTCAGCAGCGTTTGCAACGGCTATCTATACGACGGGTTCTGGCAAGGAGTTCGACTCCTTGGGTCGCGTCATTACGACCTACGCCGCAGACGACCGAATAGAAAGTGCATCAATAGACTTTACAAGAGTCTCAGGTACCTGGAAGGTCGCTAACGTTGTGCGAAATGTCGACTAAGTGCCGCCTCGTCGCGTTATTGTCCCTTGCAGCTCTGGGAATTGCGTGCTTGATGGCTCCCTCCGTTAGCGCTGCGGAAACGTCCGCCTGTGGACCTAAATGCGTTGACATCAAGACCGGACCCCACGCGGTGCACGGGCAACAAATTGTGGTCGCTGACGGCCGTGGTGGGCTGCACTCGGTGTTGGGCGGCGCCAGCGACTGCGTAGGCTGCGCGTGGAGAATCGTGCCCGAGTGCGCTTATCACCCCAGTAGTTCAGGCGGTGATAACGCGTGCAGCAACGCCACCAGCGGCTACGTCTGCACGACGCCGGCAGGACAACCCGGAGTCCCCTACCGCACATTCTTCAGCCAAGCGCCCCCCGCCTGGCAGCGCACAGGCACCATATGTCTTGGCGCAAAGGAGAAGCCTCTATCTCTCGATGCAATCCTCGCCAAGGTCCGAGTACTCGCCGACCAATTGGTACCACCAAGTTCGCGACTGATAGTCCAGCCAGGTGGCGGTATGGCATTGGTCAATCTGCCCACCCTCATGCGCGCCGACGGCGCACAGACAGCGGCCAAAGACTTCTTTGTCGACGTGGGCGCACCGATCCGCGTGGCGGTCGCGGCCCGATCGACAGCCTGGAGGTGGCAGGTCGACGGCAGCACGGTGCTTTCCACGGACTTTCCGGGTCGGCCTTATGACAGCGCCCACAGCCCGCGCGTAGACCCGGGCTACTACGCCTCGTACACCTTCGACCGCCTCGGTGTCTACCGCCTCAGCGTGACCGTTGACTGGGCTGCCACCGCGAGCATCGCCGGCATTGGCACCATCGCGATTGACGGTGCCATCCCGCGGACCTCTCCCGCGGTCGCGGTGCAGGTGAAGGAAGCCCGGGCCCGACTGGAGTCTTAGAACCGGCCGAGGATGTGGACAACCGCGGCCTTTGTCACACGTGACCCGTAGGATCGAACGTATGTTCGATAGTGTGATCGTGCAGCCGGAAGGTCTCGGCACGCCGGTCGGCGAGGTCCTCTCCATCCTCGCCGAGCATGCTGCGCCGGGGCCTAATGCTGTCGCCATGCTGGCCTGCCTAGATCCAACGGCGCTGACCGGCGCCGAGCAGGTCGACCTCATCCGTGGCCTGGAGCGACAGTTGGCCTGGTTGACGGCCTGCCAGGTCCAGGCCATTGCCGCCCTGGACCGATCCGGTGACGACGATGATCATCCCAATCAGGGCTGCGGTCCCGACGGAGTGGAGTGGGTCAGCCTCGACCTCGCCGCCGCACTACGCCTGTCAGCCGGCACGGCCCAACGGCGCCTGCAAGTCGCCCGCCAGTTGGCCGACCGGCTCCCCGGCACCTGCGCTGCCCTCGCCGGCGGGACCATCGGCTACTGGCACGCCACCGCCATCGTCGAAGTCACCGAATCCCTTCCAGCTGACAGTGCGGCACGAGTCGAGGAGCGGGTTCTTCGCCGGGCCGGCGGCCAAAGCGTCGCCGAGCTCCGCCGGTCCCTGCGCCGGGCCGTGATTGTCGCCGACCCGCCTGCCGCGCAGGCCGCACACGACAACGCGGCCGCCGGCCGCCGTGTCGACCGGTGGGGACTGCCCGACGGGATGGCCGAGCTCCGCCTGATCGCCACCGCCCCGGACGTTGCCGCCGTCTACACCGCCCTGACCGCCCTGGCCGACCAGCCGACCGCCCCCGGCGACACCCGCGGGATCGACGCCCGCCGCGCCGACGCCCTCGTCGCCACCCTCACCGCCATCCTCGCCGGCGGCGGGCTGCCCGCCCGCCAGGGCCAGCATCCCCACATCAACGTCACCGTCGCCGCCACTACCCTCCTCGGTGACGACGACGAGCCGGGAGACCTCGCCGGCTACGGCCCGATCACGGCCGAGACAGCGCGCCGGATCGCCGCCGACGGCACCTGGCGGCGGATCCTCTACGACCCCGCCGACGGACAGCTCCTCGAGTACGGCCGGACCACCTACACCCCACCCGCCACGCTGCAACGCCACATCATCGCCCGTGACCGGGTCTGTACCTTTCCCCACTGCAATCAGCCAGCCGCCCGCTGCGACATCGACCACGCCATTCCATGGGGCACGGGCGGCACCACCGACCCCATCAACTGCGGAGCCCTCTGCCGGCGCCACCACCGAGGGAAAACTCACGCCGGATGGCACCTCAAACGCCAGCCGGACCACACCGCCACCTGGACCAGCCCCACTGGCCACACCTATCACGTCCCGCCACCGAGCTACCACAATGACAGCTAACCCGGAGGCAGTGGAGGAAGGGCAAAGGGCGCCCCGCTCTCGGGCGTCCGCCGATGCCGTCAGCCCTTGGTCGCCTGCGTCGTCAGCCCGTAGCCATAGGAGAAGAGCGGGTTGTAGTGCGGCTGGCCGGCATTGAGCGGCTCCTGGTTCTGCGTACGGGGCCAGGAGACGGGCAGCTTGCCGGTGAAGCCGCGCCGGCCGAACAGCACGTCAGCCACACCCTCGCCCTCACTGCCCGGGAGCCACGACGCCACCAACGCGTCGATCCGAGGAAGTTGTGGGGTGACGACCTGCGGTCGACCGGAGACGACGAGCACAACGCACTTCGGCAGTGCCGCGCACACCTTGGCGATGGTGGCCTGGTCGGTGGCCGACAGGTTCAGGCTCTTGGCCGGACGTAGCACCCCGTTGTCGCTCCAGCTCGGTCCACCGACATCGCCGAAACCCTCGGCGTACGGCGTCTCACCCACGACGACAATGCCGACGTTGCTACCGGCCGTGGACGCCGACGCGTCCTGACTGAAGGTGACGTGGGTCGCGTCCCGCCGGATGCCCTGCAGAATCGTCGTACCGGGGAACGCCGTATTTCCGGACTGTCCCTGCCAGCTGACCGTCCAGCCCCCGGCCTGGTTGCCGAGATCGTTGGCGTTGCTGCCGGCGACGTACACCTTCTCGTTGCCCGTGAGCGGCAGCAGACCGCCGGCATTCTTCAGCAGTACCTGCGACTCAGCGGCCGCCCGGCGCGCCACGGTGCGGTGCGCCGGTGAACCGACCGTGCCGATGTTGGCTCGGTTGGTGTAGGGGTGCTCGAACAGACCCAGCTGGAACTTCTGCGTGAGGATGCGGCTGACCGCGTCGTCGATTCGGCCCATCGGCACCCGACCAGCCTTGACCTCACTGATCAGCGTCTGCTCGAAGGCGAAGTAGTCGTAGGGCTGCATGAACATGTCCATGCCGGCGTTGACGGAAGTACGGACCTCAGTAGCGAAATCACCAGGGATCTGCAGGATCGCGTCGTAGTCGCTGATGAGGAACCCGTTGAAGCCCGTCTTCTGCTTGAGCCAACCGGTGAGCAGTCCCTTGTTCGCGCTCATCCTGATCGGGTTGCCGAGCCCGTCGCTCGTCCAGTCGACGCTGGAGTACGACGGCATGATGCTGCCCACGTGATGTTGCTGCACGGCCGGCACGTAGGGCGCGAGATCGACCTTGGCGAAGTGCGACCAGTCGGTGATCACGATCCCCTGGTCCAGCTTGTAACCGGCACTGTTGGTCGACGTGCCGTAGGCCGTGTCGCCGTCGCCGGCGAAATGCTTTGCGGTGGCCAACACGTGATCCGGCCGGGACATCGCCTGTGCGCCGGTGCCCTGGAAGCCGTCGATCCCGGTTTCCATCTTGATGACCAGGTTCGGATCCTCGCCATAACTCTCATAGCTGCGGCCCCACCGATCGTCGCGCACGACGCACAGGCACGGGGCGAAGACCCACTGCGGACCGGTCGCCCTGGTCTCGGTTGCGGTGACGTGTTCCTCTTCCCGGACCAGCGCCGGGTCGCGGGTCGCGCCCATGCCGATGTTGTGGGGAAAGATGGTGGCGCCGACCAGGTTGTTGTCCCCGTGCACCGCGTCGATGCCGTAAACCAGCGGGATGTGCAGCCGGGTAGCCAGTGCACGCGCCTGATAGCCGTCTACCATGTCGGCCCAGCCGCTCGGGCTGTTGTCCGCCGGAACGGAGCCGCCGCCGGACAGCAGCGACCCCAGGTGCAGAGTCGTGATCTGCGACTGGTCGGCGTCGACGCCACCGCGCTCCGCCTGCGTCATCTGCCCGACCTTCTCCGGCAGGGTCATCCGGCCGAGCAGGTCCTTCACCCGGGCACTGACCGGGAGAGCGGCGTCCTGATACGGCAGGTGGCGGGCTACCACGCCGGCGGCGGCCGAGGCGGCGTGACCCGAAGCGGCCGAAGCGGCGGCGTGACCCGAAGCGGCCGAGGCGGTGCCCGCTAGGAAACCGGCTGGTGCGAGCGGCAGGGTCAGCGCGAGCCCACCCGCCAGCGCCACGATCCGCCGGCGGCTGGCACGGCTCCGGATACCGGAAGCTGCTGGCATATCCTCACGTCCTTACTGGCGGTCGTCCGGACATCTCGTCCATCGGCGGCCAAATCTGTCATACCGGTAGCGAAGTCGCCACAGCGGGTGGCTGCTGGCGCCCGGTCAGGACTGGCGCCGCGTCAGGGCTGGCTGAGTGCGACGGGAGCCGAGACTGTCGGGAAGGCACGCGCTCGGGCCGCTTCGGGCCCCTGCTCGAGCAAGACGCGGAAGCCGGCCTCGTCAAGGACGGGAACGCCGAGCTGCACAGCTTTGTCGTACTTCGAGCCGGGTGAGTCACCGACGACCACAAAGCTCGTCTTCTTCGAGACCGACCCGGTGACCTTGCCACCGCGCGCCTGGACCGCCTCGATCGCGCTATCCCTGCTGTACGCCTCGAGCGAGCCGGTGACGACGACGGTCATGCCCTCCAATGGGCGCGGTGCCGCTTCGCCGATGTCATCGGCCAAGCGAACACCGGCCGCCCGCCATTTCTCGACGACCGCCCGGTGCCAATCGACGGCGAACCATTCACGTACGCCGCCGGCGATGGTGGGGCCTACTCCGTCGGCTGCAGCCAACTCCGACTCGGCGGCGGTCGCAATCCGGTCGAGGGAGCGAAAGTGCCGAGCCAGCTCCTGTGCAGCCGTCGGCCCGACATGACGGATGGACAGGGCCACCAGCACCCGCCACAACGGCCGGTCCCGCGCTGCAGCAAGGTTGAGCAGCAGCTTCGTGGCGTTCTCCGTCAGCTCGCCGTCGTCACGCACGAAGAACCGGCAGGTCTGCAACTGCTCGGCAGTCAACGCGAAGAGGTCGCCCTCGTCGGTCACCAGCCGGCAGTCCAGCAACGCGGCACCCGCCTTGAAGCCCAGCACCTCGATGTCGAACGCACCGCGGCCAGCCACGTGGAAGAGCCGCTCCCGCAGCTGCGCCGGACAGGACCGGTTGTTGGGGCAACGCAGGTCGACGTCACCCTCCTTGTCCGGGCCGAGCTCGGTGCCGCAGACGGGGCAGCGCGTCGGCATGGTGAACGGCCGCTCCGAGCCGTCGCGCAGGGCGGCCACCGGGCCGACGATCTCCGGGATCACATCACCGGCCTTGCGCAGCACCACCGTGTCGCCGATCAGCACGCCCTTGCGGGCAACCTCCTGGGCATTGTGCAAAGTGGCGAGGGAGACCGTGGAGCCGCTGACCCGCACCGGCTCCATCACCCCGAACGGCGTCACCCGCCCGGTCCGCCCCACGTTGACGTCGATATCGAGCAGCTTGGTGGTGACCTCTTCGGGCGGGTACTTGAACGCGATCGCCCACCGGGGCGCCCGGCTCGTCGAGCCCAGCCGGCGCTGGAGCACGAGCTGGTCGATCTTGACCACCACGCCGTCAATCTCGTGCGACACGTCGTGCCGGTGCTCGCCGTAGTAGCCCAGGTACTCCCCCACCGCCGCCAGGTCCGGCACCACGCGGACCCGGTCGCTGACCGGCAGCCCCCAGGCACCCAGCTGCGCATAGGCCGACGACTGGGTTGGTGGGTCGAAGCCGCGGCGGGCACCGAACCCGTGCACCACGTAGCGCAGCGGGCGCGACGCCGTCACCCGGGGGTCCTTCTGCCGCAACGATCCGGCGGCGGCATTGCGCGGGTTCGCGAACGGCGCCTTGCCGGCCGCGACCAGCCCGGCATTGAGCTCGGCGAACTCCGCCACCGGGAAGTAGACCTCGCCGCGCACCTCGAGCAGCTCCGGCACATCGGTCCCGGACAGCCGGGTCGGGACGACACCAATCGTCTTGACATTGTTGGTGACGTCCTCTCCGGTGCGGCCGTCACCCCGGGTGGCCGCCCGCACCAGCCGGCCCTGCTCGTAGACCAGCGCCACCGCCAGCCCGTCGATCTTGAGCTCGCAGAGGTAGCCGGCGCCGGCGCCGGCCTCCCGCTCCGCGCGCAGCGCCCAGGCCGCCAGCTCCTCGACGCTGAAACAGTTGTCCAGGCTCTGCATCCGCTCCAGGTGCTCGACCGGGGTGAACAGCGTCGAGTACGTGTTGCCGACCTGCTGGCTCGGCGAGTCCGGAGTACGCAGGCCGGGGTGCCGCTCCTCGAGCGCCAGCAGCTCGCGCATCAGCACGTCGTACTCGGCATCACTGACGGTCGGCTGGTCCAGGACGTGATAACGGTAGGAGTGCTCGTCGAGCTCCAGGGCCAGCTCGGCGTGCCGCTCGCGCGCCCCCGCCGGCACCCCGTCGTGGCTCTGCTCAGCCACCAGCCGGACTCTCGGCCAACTCGTGCGCCGCCTCGCGGCAGCGGGTCAGGGCGGCTCGTGCGTACGCCGGGGAGACGCCGGCCAGGCCGCAGGCCGGCGTCACGACCACAGTCGGAGGAAGCCGATCGGCCGGAAAGCCCAGCCGCCGCCACAACGCTCGCACGGGGGCGACCGTAGCGGCCGGGTGTGACAGCGGGGCTCCGGTGGGCACCAGGCCCAGCAGCAGGCCGGCGCCGGCCTCGATCACCTCGCCGAGGGCGTCGTCGTCCGCGGGCGAAAGCTGCGCCGCATCGAGCGACATAGCGTCGGCGCCGGCCCGGCGCAGCAGGCGGATCGGTGCGCCGGCCGCGCAGCAGTGCAGGATGCCGAACGCATCGGTGGCGCCCAGCGCCGACCGGAGCACGGCCTCGGCGGTCGACTCCTCAACGGCCGGCAGCACGTCGAATCCGCTGGCCGTCGGCACGTGCCCGGCCAGCACCATCGGCAGTGACGGCTCGTCGAGCTGGAGCAGGACGGTTGCGCCGGGCAGCCGGCGGCGGAGATCGGCGACGTGCTGGCGCAGGCCCTCGGCCAGCGCTTCGCCGACGTCGCGGCGAGCCCCCGGATCGGCCAGCGCCTTGTCGCCCCGGGTCAGCTCGATACTGGCCGCCAGCGTCCAGGGCCCGGCGACCGCCACCTTCAGCGGCCCGGTGTAGTCGCCGGCCACCTCCTCGAGCGCGTCGAGGTCGCGGGCCAGCAGGTCGCGGGTGCGGTGCAGGTCGCGCCCGGGCCGGTCGACGAGCCGCCAGCCCGAGGGCTGCAGGTCGACGGGGAGGCCGGCAAGCAGGCTCGCGCCCCGGCCGATCAGGTCGGCACCGGGTCCGCGGGCCGGCAGCTCGGGCAGGAACGGCAGGTCGGGACAGACGTCGAGGACGAGCCGCAGAGCGGCGTACGGATCCGCGCCGGGCAGCGAGCCGACCCCGGTGGACGCGGCCGGGGGCCAGGGGAACGGCTGGCTCATCGCCGCGCGAGGGCCCGTCGGGTGGATTCGATGGTCGCCGAGCCGACCACCCGGTCGCCGTCGTAGAGGACGACCGCCTGCCCGCGCGCGACGCCCCGGACCGGCTCGTGCAGCTCCACGTCGAGCTCCTCGCCGGCCAGCGACGCGGTGCACGGCACGACCGCGCCGTGCGCGCGCATCTGTGCCAGGCCGGCGTACGGCCCGGCGGGCGGCTCGCCGCGGGTCCACACCGGGCGGATGCCGCGTACCTGGTCGACGTCGAGGGCCTCGGCCGGGCCGACGGTGACCGCATGGGTGACCGGGGAGATGTCGAGCACGTAGCGGGGACGTCCATCGGCAGCCGGCTGCGCGATCCGCAGACCGCGGCGCTGGCCGACGGTGTAGGCGAAAGCGCCGTCGTGCCCGCCCAGGACGGCCCCGTCGGCGTCGACGACCTGCCCCGGCTGGGCACCGATACGGCGACGGAGAAATCCGGCGGTGTCACCGTCGGGGATGAAGCAGACGTCGTGGCTATCGGGCTTGGCGGCAACGCCCAGGCCGCGCTGGGCCGCCTCGGCCCGCACCTGTGCCTTGGTCAGCTCGCCGAGCGGGAAGACCGCGTGAGCCAGCTGGACGGCGCTCAGCACGGCCAGCACGTACGACTGGTCCTTGGCCAGGTCGACCGACCGGCGCAGTACGCCACGCTCGAGCCGGGCGTGGTGGCCGGTGACGACGGCGTCGAAGCCCAGCGCGAGCGCCCGATCGAGCACCGCGGCGAACTTGATCCGCTCGTTGCAGCGCAGGCAGGGATTGGGGGTGCGGCCGGCAGCGTACTCGCTGACGAAGTCGTCGATCACGTCCTCGGCGAACCGCTCGGCCAGATCCCAGACGTAGAACGGGATGCCCAGGACATCGGCGCTGCGCCGGGCGTCGCGGGCGTCCTCGGCCGTGCAGCAACCCCGGGCGCCGGTGCGCAGCGTGGCCGGCGCACGCGACAGGGCCAGATGGACGCCGGTCACGTCGTGGCCGGCGTCGACGGCGCGGGCGGCGGCCACGGCCGAGTCGACCCCGCCGGACATGGCAGCAAGCACCTTCATCGGCGAGCCGTCACCATGCCGGCCCGGCGCGCCCGCTCCACCACCGGGCCGATCGCCTCGATGAGTGCGTCGACGTCGCTGGCCGTGCTGGTCTGGCCCAGGGAAAACCGCAACGACCCGCGGGCCCGCTGCTCGCCGGTGCCCATCGCCAGGAGGACATGGCTGGCCCGGGCGACGCCGGCCGAGCAGGCCGAGCCGGTCGAACACTCGATGCCACGTGCGTCCAGCAGCATCAGCAGCGCATCCCCCTCGCAGCCGGGGAAGGAGAAGTGCGCGTTGCCGGGCAGCCGGTGCAGCGAATGGCCGTTCAGGACGGCGTCCGGCACCTCGATGCACAGCCGGCGGATGAGGTCGTCGCGTAGGGCCTGCAGCTGGGCGGCCCGAGCCGGCTGGTCACCCGCTGCCGCCTCGGCGGCCACCGCGAGGCTGACGATGCTCGGGACGTTGAGCGTCCCGGAGTGGACGTCGCGCTCCTGCCCGCCGCCATGAAGGAGCGGGGTGCACTGTGCGTCCCGGGCCAGCAGGAGTGCGCCGGCCCCGAGCGGGCCGCCGAACTTGTGCCCGGTGATGGTCATCGCGTCGACGCCGCTGGCCGCGAAGTCGATCGGCAGCTGGCCCACCGCCTGCACCGCGTCGGTATGGAAGGGAACACCGTGCTCGTGGGCGATCGCGGCCAGCTCCGCGATCGGCTGCACGGTGCCGACCTCGTTGTTGGCCCACATGACGGTGACCAGCGATACGGCTTCCGGGCCGGCGGCGATCGCGGCCCGCAGGGTTTCCGGATGCACCAGGCCGGTGGGGTCGACGGCCAGCCAGGTGACCTCGGCGCCCTCGTGCTCGACCAGCCATTCGACCGTGTCGAGCACGGCATGGTGCTCGATCGAGCTGGCCAGCACCCGGGGCCGGCGCGCGGCGGTCTGCCGGCCCCAATAGAGGCCCTTGACGGCCAGGTTGTCGCTCTCGGTGCCGCCCGCGGTGAAGACGACCTCCGAGGGCCGGGCCCCGAGGGCGGCGGCGAAGCGCTCGCGGGACTCCTCCGCGGTGCGGCGGGCCCGCCGGCCGCTGGCATGCAGCGACGAGGCGTTGCCGAGGTCACCGAGGGCTGCCGCGAGCGCCGCGGCGGCCTCGGGCAGCATCGGCGTGGTCGCGGCGTGGTCGAGGTAGGTCATCGCGGCTCAGCCTAGCCGCGAGGGGCGCGGGCGCGACCCGATGCGAAAGCCCCGACCACCGCGACCGAGGCGAGCAGGATGTTGACCGCGACGATCCCCGACGACATGCTGCCCCCGGCGCGGTGCACGGCCAGCACCAGCACCCCGGCCAGGCCGACTCCGAGACTGCTGCACAGCACGTCGCTGATCTGCAGGGCCGACGAGGCGAAGCCCTGCTCGCCTTGCGGGGCGAACTGCAGGGCGAGTACGGAGAAGGTCGACATCGCCAGCCCCATGCCGAGGCCGCCCAGCACCCAGACCGGCGCGGCCAGCCAGCCGCTCACCCCCGGCAGGGCGACCACGGCCAGCCCGAGAACCGCGACGGCCACTGCCGCGAAGCCGGAGCGGACCAGCTTGTGGCGGTGCTGCAGCCCACGCCGGCCCTGCCACCAGGAGCCTGCCGACCAACCCAGCGCGGCGGTGACCAGGGGCACGCCGGCCAGGGATGCGGGGAACCCGTGCACCGAAGTCAGCGTCAGCGGCAGAAAGGCGTCCGCGCCGAAGAAGGAGCCCGCCAGCAGCCCGCGGAACGCCACCACCGCCGGCAGGCCGTGCCGCAGCCGCGGGGTCCCCGATGGCAGCAGCCGCTGCAGGGAGGCCGCCAGCAGCGCGAGACCGGCCACGGCCAGCGGGAGGGAGATCCACCGCAGCTCTTGACCGGCGACTTGCAGCAGCACCACGCCGCCGGCGGCCCCCACCGCGAACAGCGCCCGCAGCCGGGCACCTGACCGGCCCGCCGGTCGCGGCGGCAGCCGGCGCAGGGCCGGCGCCAGCAGGAGGGTGCCGACGACGATGAAGGGCGGCAGGCCGAGGAAGACCAGGCGCCAGCTCAGATGCTGGGTGAGCAGCCCGGAGATGGGCGGTCCGAGCACCGACGGCAGGACCCAGGCGGCCGACAACGCCGCGAACACCTTGGGGCGCAGCGCTTCGTCGTAGACCTGGGCGATGACCACGTAGTTGGCGACGATGACCACGCCGGCGCCGAAGCCCTGCACGGCCCGGCCGGCGACGAACAGGGCCATGGAAGGGGCGACGCCAGCCACCACAAGGCCGACGGTGAAGACGCCGAGGCCGGCCAGCAGCGGCCGCGCGGCACCGATCCGGTCGGACAGGTCGCCGGAGACCACGATGCCGACGACGCTGGCGACCAAAAAGGCGGTAAACGCCCAGGAGTAGTAGCTCAGCCCACCCAGGTCCCGGACCGCAAACGGCATGGCGGTGGCCACCGCCATCGCCTCGAAGGCGATCAGCGTGACCACGATGACGATGCCCAGGGTGGTGCCGCGCTGGGCGCCGCGCAGGATTCCCGACGGCGCGCGGGAACCTGCCCGCTCCGTCGTCGTCACCACCTCAGGCTAAGGGTCGCAGCCCTTCGGTTTGTTCCGCCGGCGAAGCCGCCGATGTGTTCCGCCGGCGAAACCGCCGATGTGTCCCGCCGGCGAAGCCGCCGCCAGCTCAGCCCTTCCGTTTGGTGATCTCCTCGGTCAACTGTGGCACGACGTTGAACAGGTCCCCCACCACACCGAAGTCGACCAGCTCGAAAATGGGCGCCTCGGAGTCCTTGTTGATGGCCACAATGGTCTTGGACGTCTGCATGCCGGCCCGGTGCTGAATCGCGCCGGAGATGCCGACGGCGAGGTACAACTGCGGCGACACCGTCACACCGGTCTGGCCGACCTGATTCTGGTGCGGGTACCAGCCGGCGTCGGTCGCCGCCCGGGAGGCGCCGACGGCCGCCCCGAGGCTGTCCGCCAGCCCCTCGACCAGGCTGAAGTTCTCCGGGCCGCCCATGCCGCGGCCGCCGGATACGACGATGGAGGCCTCGGTCAGGTCGGGCCGGCTGCTGTTGTCCTCCACCACCCGGTCGACCACCCGAGCCCCCCGGGCCGCGTCCGACACGGCGACGTCGATCGATTCCTCCACCGGGCTCGCCGGCTGCGGCGTCGCCTCGACGGAGTTCGGCCGTACGGTGAGAATGGGGGTGCCCCTGGTGACCCGAGACGTCACGACGGTCGCGCCGCCGAACACCGACTGGGTGGCAGTGCCGTCCGCGGCGACATCGACGGCGTCAGTCAGGAACCCGCTGCCGGTCTTGATGGCGAGCCGGCCGGCGATCTCCTTGCCTTCGGCGCTCGAGGCGATCAGCACGGTCGCCGGCCGGGTGTCGCGGACGAGTTGGGCGAGCACCTCGGCCTGCGGAGCGACCAGATAGCCCTCGAAGTCGTCGGATTCCCCGGCGTAGATGTGGGCGGCGCCGTACTCGGCCAGTTTGTCGCGGGCCGCCGTGGCAGCGCCGGCTGCGCCCAGCACGACCGCGGACGGCTCGCCGAGCCGGCGGGCCAGCGTCAGCAGCTCGAACGTGACCTTCTTGACGGCGCCGTCGGCATGCTCGACCAGCACCAGTACCTCAGCCATCTCTCCGTCCCCGTCCCTAGATGATCTTCTGGGCAACGAGGTATTCGGCCAGCTTGACGCCGCCGTCGCCCTCGTCCTTGACCAGCTGCCCGGCCTGTCGCGACGGCCGGGCGGTGAAGTCGACGACTTCGCTGGTCGCACCGGCTAGGCCGACGTCGCCGGCCGCCAGGCCGATATCGGCGACCGTCAACGTGGTCAGCGGCTTCTTTTTCGCCGCCATGATGCCCTTGAAGGAGGGGTATCTCGGCTCGTTAATCTTCTCCACCACGCTGACCACGGCCGGCGTGGATGCCTCGACCACCTGGTAGCCGTTGTCGGTCTGCCGCTCGATGCGCACCGTTGAGCCGTCGATGGTGACCTTGCGCGCCCCGGTCAACTGCGGCAGGCCGAGTCGCTCGGCCAGTAGCGCTCCCATGGCCGAGACGCGGGCGTCGACCGCCTCCGAGCCGCAGATCACCAGGTCGTACTCCAGCGTGCCGAGTGCCTTCGCCAGCGCCAACGACGTCTGCGGGGCACACGACCCGTGTAGTGCCGGGTCGGTCAGATGCACCGCCTTGTCGACGCCCATCGCCAACGCCTTGCGGATCGTCTCGACCGCGCGCTCGGGGCCCATCGACAGGACCGTCACCTCACCGCCGTGCGCTTCCTTGATGCTCAGCGCCGCTTCGACGGCGTACTCGTCGATCTCGTTGATCACCGCGTCGACGGAGTCCCGGTCGAGGGTCTTGTCGTCTGCGCGCAGCCTGCGCTCGGCCCAGGTGTCGGGCACCTGCTTGACCAGCACGACGATGTTCAAGACGCCCCCAACCTTTCTGCCGCCCGACGTGACGCCACCCATGATAGGTACCGGCTCCGACACTAGGATCCGGCCGCATGGACGACAGACTTTGTGCGCTCGCCAACCTGTCAGTCGCCGAGGTGCGCGAGTACGGCGGCCGGCACGAGTACGACGGGGAGATCCAGGACCTCTCCCCCGGCGGAGTGGCCCGCGGCCTGGCCGCCCTCGGCAGGGGCAGGCCCGACCCCGATCCCTACGACGAGGCCGTCCTGCGTGCATTCGAGGAAAGTACGCGGGTGGTATTCGGCGAGCTGGAATTCCACCGGAGCAATCCGCTCTACCACGTGGGCAACCTCGACGTCGCCGGCTACGACCGGGAGTACGCCCCGGCCGGCGAACGCATGTACGCCCGCCGGCAGCACCTGGCCAAGTGGCCGGAGGCGGTGGACGCCGCCATCGAAGCGCTCGACCGGGTCGCCCGACCGGTGGCCGAGTCGACCTTGGTGGCCGTGCGCGGCCTGGCCGGCGGCCTGAACGCCGATGATGAGCTGGAGAGCCGCGCACTCGACGCGCTCGACCGGCTGATCGCTGTTGTGGAGCGGGCCGCCGCAGCCGGTGACCCGGACGCTTCACTGGGCGCGGCCGCGCTGGCCCGCTACCTGGGGGCGGCGGAGTCGACCGAGGTCGACATCGACGCCCTCAGCCGGATTGCCGACACCGAACGCGACCGGCTCCGGAACATGCTCGACGAGGCCTGCCGGCGCATCTCACCGGACCGGTCGACGGCCGAGACGGTGGTCGAGTTGCTGCGCGACCACCCCGACGCCGACGGCGTGCTCGCCGAAGCCCGGCAGGTGACCGAGGAGGTGATCACCTGGACCCGGAAGCACGACCTCGTGCCGTACCACGACGGGGAGTGCCGGGTCGGCTCGGCACCGGAGTCACGCCGCTGGGCGATGGCCATGATGTCCTGGGCGGCGCCGGGCGAGCCCGAGGGCCCGTCCTGGTATCACGTCACACCACCCGACAAATCCTGGCCGACGCACGAGCAGGAGGAGTGGCTCGCCACCTTCTCCCGGACGACCCTGCCGGCGATCACCGTGCACGAAGTCGCGCCGGGCCATTTCTCCCACGGCCGCGCGCTGCGTCACGCGACGACGGAGGTACGGCAGTTGCTGGTCTCCGGCTCGTTCGCGGAGGGCTGGGCGCACTATGTCGAAGAAGTAGCGGTCGAGGAGGGTTTCCGCGCCGATGACCCGCGATACGCCGCGGGGGTGGCCATCGAGGCCCTGGTGCGGGTCACCCGGCTGGCCTGCTCCATCGGCCTGCACACCGGCGCGATGTCCGTCGACGACGCGGCGGCCCGGTTCACGGCAGACGCTTTTCTGCAGGGGCCGGCGGCATTGTCGGAGGCCCGGCGCGGCACCTTCGACCCGGGCTACGGCCGGTACACGTGGGGAAAGCTGGCCATCCGCGACCTGCGCGACAAAGCCCGCACCGCGTGGGGACGGGAGTTCTCGCTGCCCCGCTTCCATCGGGCGATGCTGGAGCTGGGGTCGCCGCCGCTGGGCCTGCTGCATACCGCGATCGAGCGGGGATAGCCGCGGCGTCAGGGATGGGGACATCACCGGTGCCCATCGCCGTCAGCGTCCGCTGAACGGCGCTGTGCCGGGGCTTTTATCGATGAAGAAGCGCATGCCGACATTTCTGTCCTCGGTGGCGAACAGGGCCGAGAAGAGCTGGCTCTCCCAGCGCAGGCCGCTGTCCAGATCGGTCTCGAGCCCGCCGTCGATAGCCGCCTTCGCCGCCCGCAGTGCGTGTGCGGGCCCCTTGGCGTACTGCGATGCCATCTCGACGGCTGCCGTATAGACGTCGTCGGGGCCCACCACCTGGTCTACCAGGCCGATGCGCAGCGCCTCGTCGGCCGCCACGAAACGCCCGGTGAATACCAGATTCTTCGTGCGCGCCGGTCCGATGAGGCGAGCCAGGCGCTGGGTGCCGCCGGCTCCCGGAATGATGCCGAGCAGGATCTCGGGCTGGCCGAGTTTGGCGTTGTCGCCGCAGATCCGGAAATCAGCGGTCAACGCCAGCTCGCATCCGCCGCCGAGGGCGTACCCGGTCACGGCGGCGATCACCGGCTTCGGGATCTGCGCCACGGCAGCGAACGACGACGACAGCGCGCCGGCCCGCTCGACCATGTCCGCATAACCCATCGCGGCCATCTCTTTGATGTCGGCGCCGGCCGCGAAGACCTTCGGCCCGCCGTAGAGGACGACGGCGCGGATGTCCCGGCGCTGCGTCGCCTCGAGCGCAGCGGCCCTGATCTCCTCCTGCATCGCGACGTTCAGCGCGTTCATCGGCGGGCGCTCCAGGCGGATGGTGCCGATGCCGCCATCCACCTCGAGACGTACGAATTCGCCCACCGGCGCGCTCCTTTCCCAGGTGCCGGCGAGCCTAGTCGGCCGCCGCCCGCGCGAACCACCGCCGGCCGGCCCGCTCGACGAGCAACGGCAGCCCGAAGGCCGCGCTCAGGTTGCCGGCGGTCAGCACATCGTCGAGCAACCCCTGGGCCACGATGCCGCCGCCGGCGAGCAGCAAACCGTGGGTGAAGCCGGGCGGGATCTCCTCGACGTGATGCGTCACCAGCACGAGGGCCGGCGCGTCGGCATCCTCGGCCAGCGCGGTCAGCCGGCGCAGCAGGTGCTCACGGCCGGGGAGGTCCAGGCCGCCGGCCGGCTCGTCGAGCAACAGCAACTCCGGGTCGGTCATCAACGCCCGGGCGATCTGCACCCGCTTGCCCTCGCCTTCGGACAGCGTGCCGTACATGCGTTCGGCCAGCGCCGCGCAGCCCAGCTGACCGAGCAGCGCCCTGGCGCGGGTCTCGTCGGCGGCGCCGTAGCTTTCCCGGAACCGGCCGACGACGCCGTAGGACGCGGTGACCACGACGTCGATGACCCGCTCGGTGGCCGGGATCCGGCCGCCGACCCCCGCCGCCGACAAGCCGATCCGCGGCCGCAGCTCGAAGACGTCGACGCGGCCGAGCTGCTCCCCGAGCAGCCGCACCGTCCCCTGCGTCGGGTGCAGCTGGGCGGCGGCCAGGGCCAGCAGCGTCGTCTTGCCGGCCCCGTTCGGCCCGAGCACAACCCACCGCTCGTCGAGCTCGACCTGCCAGTCGATGTGGTGGAGCAGGGTGTTGTCCCCACGACTCACCGAGACGCCCCGGCAGGAGATGACGACGTCCGCTGAGTCCGACACGCCACCATCCAACCGCACCGGCGGGCGGTCGCTCGGCCTCTAGGGTGATGCCCTACCCGAGAGGATGTGACGGATGGCCGCGGACGCGGTGATCGAGGCCGAGGGCCTGCGCAAGACCTTCCGCGGGTGGCGTGGCGGTCGCCGGCTGGCCGTGGACGGCCTCGACATGGTCGTGCCCCCGGGCGGTGTGCACGGCTTTCTCGGCCCCAACGGCTCGGGCAAGACGACCACCATCCGGATGCTGCTCGGGCTCGTGCGGGCCGACGCCGGGTCGATGCGCCTGCTCGGAAAGCCGGTGCCCCAGGCACTGCCCAGCGTGATCGGCTCGGTCGGTGCCGTGGTCGAGTCGCCGCAGTTCTTTCCCGCCTTCTCCGGTCATCGCAACCTGCAGCTGCTCGCCTCGGTCGCCGGCCTGAAGCGCGCCCGGGTCGAGGAGGTGCTCGACCAGGTGGGCCTGCTGGAGCGGGCCGGCGACCGTTACAAGAGCTACTCGCTGGGGATGAAGCAGCGCCTGGCCATCGCGGCCACCCTGCTCAAGGAGCCCCGGCTGCTGATCCTCGACGAGCCGACCAACGGGCTGGATCCGGCCGGCATCCGGGAGGTGCGCGACACCATGGCGCGGCTGGCTGCGCAGGGCACGACAGTGCTTCTGTCGTCACACCTGCTGGCCGAGGTGCAGCACGTGTGCGATTCGGTGACGATCCTGGCCCGGGGCCGGCACGTCCGCTCCGGCACGGTGCGCGAGGTGCTGGCCGACAAGGGCGCCGGCGGCCTGCTCGTCCGGTTGGCCGACCTGAGCGCGGGCGAGCGGGCGCTGGGCGAGGCGGGGTTCCGCGTCCGCCGGGAATGGGACCACCTGCTGGTCGACCGGATCGACGATCCCGGTCGGGTGACCGCATGCCTCGCAGCCCGCTCGCTCTACCTGACCGAGCTCACACCGGTCGGCGCCGACCTCGAAAGCGTCTTCCTCGAGCTCACCGGCACCGACGCACCCGGCGTGCCGGTCGGCCTGTCCGGGCCGGCCGGCGAGCGATGAGACTCGTCGGGGTGGAGCTGCGCCGGCTGCTGGCCCGGCGGCTGTTCCGGGTCATGGTGCTCCTGGCGTTCGTCGCGCTGGCCGTCGTGCTCGGTAAGGCGGCGTACGACTCGCATCCGCCGAACGCAGCGCAACGGGCTCAGGCCGAGCAACTGGCCGCGGACCAGCGCCGGCAGGAGCCGCCGGTCGCCCAGCAGATCAAGGACTGCGAGGACGCCAAGAAGGCTTCGAACGGACCGCCCCAGAATTTCGACTGCACCAACGTCCATCGGCCGCAGGCGGCGGACTTCCTCAACGACCGCACCTTCCGCTTCAGCCAGCAGGCACCGACCGGGGTGACCAGCTTCGCGGTGGTGCTGGCGCTGGTCGGTTTCGTCGTCGGGGCCTCCTTCGTCGGTGCCGAGTGGTCGGCCGGCACGATGGGTTCACTGCTCACCTGGGAGCCGCGCCGGCTACGGGTGCTCGGCGCCAAGGGAATCGGGCTGTCGGCCTGGCTGTCCGCGGTCGGACTTGCGCTGATGGCGGTCTATCTGGCGGGCAGCTACGGCGTGGCCGCCTGGCGCGGTGACACCAACGGTGCCACCCGCGGGCTGCTGCTCTCGACCGGGCTGACCGGGCTGCGCGGCGTCGCCCTCGGCGTCGGGGCGGCCCTCGGCGGCTTCGCCCTGGCCGGCACCCTGCGCAGCACCACGGCCGCACTGGGTCTGGCCTTCGGTTACTTCGTCGGTGCGGAGATCTTCCTGCGCAACTTCTGGGTCGGCTCGCCACCCTGGCTGCTGACCTCCAACGTCGGTGCCTGGCTGGTCCGCAACTTTCAGATCAACACCTTCAAGTGCCCCCCGCAGGGTGGCCAGTGCGCCCAGACGGTCACCCGGCTGAGCCATGCCCACGGCGCTGCCTACCTCGGGGTGCTGGTAGCCGCGGTGTTGCTGGCCTGGGCGGTCACTTTCCGCCGCCGCGATGTCACTTAAGAGCGATGCCTGCTCAGAGCCTATGGCCCGGTGAGCCGTCCCCGCTCGGTGCCACCTGGACCGGCAGCGGCACGAACTTCGCCGTCTGGAGCCGGGCCGCAGAAGGCGTAGAGATCTGCCTCTTCGACTGCTCCGGCGCAGAGACCCGGGTCCGGCTCGCCGAATCGACCCACCAGGTCTGGCACGGCTACCTGCCCGGCGTAGGTCCCGGGCAGCGGTACGGCTACCGGGTGGCCGGCCCGTACGACCCCTCCCGCGGGCTGCGGTTCAATCCGCACAAGCTGCTGCTGGACCCGTACGCCAAGGCGATCGCCGGCGCCGTGACCCTCAACGCGGCAATCTTCGGCTATGCCGGCGACCCGGGCGGCGGGACCCGCAACGAGTGCGACTCGGCTGGCTATGTGCCGCGGTCGGTGGTGGTCAACGACGACGTCGATTGGCTGGGCGACCGGCCGCCGCGGGTGCCCTGGGCCGAGACGGTGATCTACGAGCTGCACGTGCGCGGCTTCACCGCCCGCCATCCGGACGTGCCCGAGAAGGTGAGAGGGACCTACGCCGGCCTGGGTCATCCGGCCGCGATCGCACACCTGACCGGCCTGGGCGTGACCGCGGTGGAATTGCTGCCGGTGCAGCAATTCGCCTCGGAGCCGGGCTTGGTGCGGCGAGGCCTCACCAACTACTGGGGATACAACACGCTGGGTTTCTTCGCCCCGCACGCGGCCTATGCCGCCGGCGGCTCGGCCGGGCAGCAGGTGCGGGAGTTCAAGGAGATGGTGCGCTCGCTGCACGCGGCGGGAATCGAGGTGATCCTCGACGTCGTCTACAACCACACTGCGGAGGGCGCCGAGGACGGCCCGACGCTCGCCTATCGCGGCCTGGACAATGCCGCCTATTACCGCCTGCGTCTGGCTGACCACGCGCGCTACACCGACTACACCGGCTGCGGCAACACCCTCGACCTGCAACAGCCGCCCGTGCGGCGGATGGTGCTGGATTCGCTGCGCTATTGGGTGACCGAGATGCACGTCGACGGCTTCCGCTTCGACCTCGCCCCTGCACTGGCACGTTCGGTGGCCGAATTCGATCTGCGGTCGGCTTTCTTCGCCGCTATCGACCAGGATCCGGTCATCTCGGGGGCCAAGCTCATCGCCGAGCCGTGGGACCTCGGTGCCGGCGGCTATCAGGTCGGCCGCTTTCCGGCCCCGTGGTCGGAGTGGAACGACCGCTACCGCAATGCGGTCCGCCGCTTCTGGTCGGGCGCTCCCACCGGTATGCAGGAGCTGGGCTGCCGGCTGTCCGGATCCAGCGACCTCTACCAAGCCGGCGGCCGGCGACCGCATGCGTCGGTCAATTTCGTCACCGCCCACGACGGATACACCTTGCGCGATCTCGTTTCCTACCAGCAGAAACACAACACTCCCAACGGCGAGCATAATCGCGACGGCGCCGATGACAACCGCTCCTGGAACGGCGGGGTGGAAGGCGAGACGGCCGACCCGGCGGTAAATATCCTGCGGGCACGGCAGATGCGCAACCTGCTGGCCACTCTCCTGTTGTCGACCGGCGTGCCGATGCTCACCGCCGGGGACGAGATGCGGCGCACCCAGCAGGGCAACAACAACGCCTACTGCCACGACGACGAGTCGACCTGGCTCGACTGGCGACTCGACGATGAGGCCCGCGCTCTGTTGGCCTTCACCCAGCGGCTCTTGGCACTACGGGCCACCTCCCCGGTCTTTCGGCAGGACACCTTCTTTGCCGGCGGGTCCGGTGGTGGGGTCAAGGACCTGGCCTGGTTCGGTGCCGACGGCAGGCAGCTGACCGACGACGACTGGCATTCGCCGACGGCTCGCACCATCGGCATGTATCTCGACGGAGGGAGCATCCGGTCGCGCGACCTCCAGGGAGAGCCAATCGTCGACAAGAGCTATCTGGTGATCCTTCACGGTGGATCCGATGACGTGCTCTTCCGGCTGCCGGGTGCACCATGGGCGACCGGATACGACGTCATATTCGACACCGCCGCCGAGGACGGTGGCCGGCGGGCCATCGGTGAATACGTGCCGCTGACTGCGCATTCGGTCGTCGTCCTCCGCGCCCGGCGAGCCGCCGGCGCGTAGCGGAGTTTGTCAGTCCGTCCGGCGGTCACTTTCCGTGAGCGCCTGCTGGTACTTGGGTCAATGGCTCTCATTGGCTATGTCCGTTGGGTTCCCACCCGAGAGACAGTCGCCTCTCCGCGGCACCGCCGACCGCCATCCAGCGGTGGGGTGACTCCGGGTGATGACTCGGGGGGGCGTCATGTGGTTGGTGCCGGGAGGGGGCGGTCGCGGGCGGACGGCGAAGGGGGTCGCCGTCTGTCTCGCGGTCGGTAGCCTGTCGGCCGTCACGTCCGCAGCGGCGACGGCCGGCACGGTGGCGTTCGGCAAGAGCGTCGTCAGCGGCATCTCGCTGACCGTGCCGCCCTCATCGCTGCAGTTCGGGCCCGACGGTCAGCTCTACGTCCTGCAGTCCGATGGCATCGTCATGACCTACCGGGTGACCCGGGGCGGCCCGAACGCTTACGCCGCAACGGAGACCGCGAACATCGGACTGGTCAAGGACATCGTCAACCACGACGACAACGGCGTGTTGAACACGACCCTCGGCCGGCGCCAGGCCACCGGGATGGCGGTGACCGGCACCGCGGCCGCCCCGGTGATCTACGTTTCCTCGAGCGACCCGCGGTATGGCGGCGGGGCCCGCGGGGACCTCAACCTCGACACCAACTCCGGCATCGTCTCCCGCCTCACCTGGACCGGCAGCGCCTGGGAGAAGCTCGACCTGGTCCGCGGGCTGCCGCGGTCGGAGGAGAACCACTCGATCAACGGGATCGCGCTGGACCCGGCGAGCAACACGCTGTACCTGGCGGCCGGCGGAAACACCAACATGGGCGCGCCCTCGGGCGTCTTCGCTCAGTTGCCGGAGTATGCGCTGTCCGCGGCCATCCTCAAGATCGACCTCGGCGCCATCGGCAACACGACCTACGACCTGCCGACCCTCGACGACCCGGCCCAGCCCGGGGCCGACGCCACCGACCCGTTCGGCGGCAACGACGGTGCCAACCAGGCGAAGCTCGTCCCCGGTGGCCCGGTGCAGATCTACGCGGCCGGCTTCCGCAACCCCTACGACATATTGCGGTCGAGCAAGGGCCTGCTCTACACCGACGACAACGGCCACAACGCCGGCCAGGGTGACGTGCCGATCGGCGAAGGGCCGGCCGGCACGTGCACGAACGCGTCCCACGAGCCGGGCGTGACCGGCCCAGACAGCCTGCACCTGCTGTCACAGGGCTACTACGGCGGTCACCCGAACCCGACCCGGGGGAACATGGCCAACACCTTCAACGGGCAGTCCCCGGTGCCGTCGGCCAACCCGGTCGAGTGCGACTACCGACTGGCCGGCGTCGACGAGCCGGTGCTGGCCACCGACCCGAGCTCGTCCAACGGGCTGGCCGAGTACACCGCCTCCAACTTCGGCGGGGCCATGAAGGGCGACCTGCTGCAGGCCGCCTACGACAACTACGTCACGCGCGTTCAGCTCGACTCGACCGGCACGCAGGCTGTTGCCACCTCCACGCTGTTCTCCACGGTCGGCGTCCACCCCCTCGACGTCGTCGCCTTGGGCGACAGCGACCCTTTCCCCGGCACGATCTGGGTGGCCGACCACGGCAACAGCAACATCTACGTCTTCGAGCCCAACGACTACGCGGGCGTCGTCTCGACCTGCACCGGCGCGAACAGCACCACCCTCGACGAGGACGGTGACGGTTTCACCAACGCCGACGAGATCGCCAACGGCACCGACCCGTGCTCGGCCGCGGACAAGCCGCACGACTGGGACGGCGACCACGTGTCCGACCTCAACGACCCCGACGACGACAACGACGGGATACCGGACACCTCGGACCCCTTCGCCATCGACCCGGCCAACGGGATGAACACGTCGTTGCCGCTGACGTACGCCTTCGACAACAACACGACCAACCCCGGCGGCCTGCTCGACCTGGGCTTCACGGGGCTGATGACCAACGGGACCACGAACTACCGCGACCTGTACGACCCGCAGCAGCTGACCGCCGGCGGGGCGCCAGGTGTGCTGACCGTCGACGCCCTGCCCGCCGGCGACACGACGAGCAACGACGCCGGCTACGCATTCCAGTTCGGCGTGCACGTCGACAACACCACCGGGCCGTTCGCGGCGCACACCCGCATGGTGTCGCCGTTCGCCGGGACGACGCCGTCCGGGGCACAGTCCATGGGGCTGCAGCTGGGCACCGGCACGCAGGACGACTACGTCAAGCTGGTGCTCACGGCCAACGGCGGCGCGCCCGGCGTCCAGGCGGTGCGTGAGGTCGGCGGCGTGGTCACAGCCTTCCCGGTGACGCCGCTGCCCCTGCCGGGTCCGGCCACCGTCGACCTGTTCCTGCAGGTCGACCGGGCGACGGCCACCGCGCAGCCGAGCATGGCGGTGGGCACCGGCGCCCGGCAGAACGTGGGACCGGCCGTGCCGATCCCCGCCTCCTGGATGGACGGGCACGCCGGCCTCGCCGTCGGCGTGGTGGGTTCGTCGGCCGGCGGCTCCCCCCTGCCGGCCAGCTGGGACATGCTCGAGGCACGTGCGGTGACCCGTCCGGACGCGACCGTCAAGCTGGCCGCCGACGCGACGGCCCTGGGCAACAACGTCTACAACACCACCGGTGCCGGGCAGACCCGGGCGGTCACCACCGCCCGGGGCACGTCGAAGACCTTGGTGGTCCGGGTCGGCAACGACGGCCTGACCACCGACGGCTTCAACGTACGGGGGCCGGGCAGCGCCGGCGGCTTCACCGTGAAGTACCTCAAGGGGGCGTCGGGCACGACCGACGTCACCGCGGCCGTGGTGGCCGGGACGTACCACATGTCGAAGGTCGTTCCGGACCGCAGCGCCGTCCTGCGCCTCGTGGTGACCGTGGCGGCCGGAACACCGCCGGGCACGGTCGGCAGCTGGCTGGTCACGGCGAAGTCCCGACGCAGCACCGCCGTCACCGACGCGGTGCTGGCCCGGGTGACGGCATCGTGAGGTGGGTCGCCGCCGCGACGGTGGCGGCGAGCCTGGCCACCGCGTACGTCGCCGCCCGTCCGCCCGCGCCCGCCGCTGCCGACACGGCGGTCACTTCCGCCGGGTCCTGGGCGGCCCAGCCGGCCAGCGGCCTGAAGCGCCAGGAGGTCAACTACGTCGCACTGGGCGGCAAGTTCTACCTGGCCGGGGGCAGGAACACCACGCAGCAGGTGTTCGATCCGGCCACGGGCACATGGGCGGCGGTGGCGCCGCTGCCGGTAGCCCTCGACCACATCCAGGCGGTGGCGCTGGATGGGTCGATCTACTACGTCGGCGGGCTCAGCGGCTATCCCCACGGGGCCAGCTTCGGCGACGTCTTCGTCTATCACCCGGCCGGCGACTACTTCTCGGTCGCGGCACCACTGCCGGCCGGTCGCGAACGTGGCGCCGGCGGCATCGGCGTCTACCGGGGCCGCATCTATCTCGCCGGCGGCTTCCACGACGGCCACAGCGTCCCGTGGTTCGACAGCTACGACCCGGCGACCGACACCTGGACGGCGCTGGCGGACCTGCCGGGTGCGCGTGACCACGTCTCCGCGGCCGTCGTCAACGACCGGTTCTACGTCATCGGTGGCAGGCAGTTCGGGATCGCCTTCCGCGGCGACAACGACGCTTACGACTTTGCCGGCGGAGCGTGGATCAGCGGGTTGGCGCCGTTGCCCACCTTGCGTTCCGGCGCCGCCACGGCGGTCTTCGGCACCGAAATCGCGGTGATCGGCGGCGAGGCAGGCGCCAGCCCGGGCGCCCACTCCACCAACGAGGCCTACGACACCGCTGGGAACTCCTGGCGCACACTTGCCCCGATGCCGACAGCCCGGCACGGCATCCAGGCGGCGATGGACAACGGCATCGCCTACCTCGCCGACGGCGGCCTGCAGGTCGGCGGGCGAAGCCCGACCGACATCCAGGAGGCGTTCACGATGGCGCCGGCCACCCGGCCCGACTGCCGGGTGCGCCGGCTCAGCGAGACACCGGTGACCGGTGACAACGTGTACGGGACGACCGGAGCCGGCCAGATCCGCTCGGCGACGCTGGCGGCCGGCACCACGGCCACCTTCGTGCTCTCGGGCCAGAACGACGCGCCGGCCGCGGACACGCTGCGCCTGCAGGGCCCGGGCAGCCGGCCCGGCTTCACGGTGCGCTATCTGGCCGGCCTGCGCGGCACCACCGACGTGACCGCGAAGGTGGTGTCCGGCAGCTACCCGGCGGTGTCCCTGGCAGCGGGGGCGCGGCAGGTCATCCGGTTGCAGGTGACGGTGTCGTCCACCGCGCCGTCGGGAGCTACGGCGACGTGGCTGGCCGCGGCGACATCGACCGCGTCAGGGATCCGCGACGCGTGCGGCGCCGGTCTCACGGTGTCCTGACGTCCCGGTCACGCCGTCAAGCGGCGCCCCCGGTCAGGCCAAGGTGACCAGGCCGAGCTCGGCCTGACTCGACAGCATCTCGTGCCTGGGCAGCACTCGTACGGTGTAGCCGAACGCTCCGGGCCGCTGCAGCGGCACGTCGGCCTCGAAGAACCGTGAGCCGTCAACCGAGCCGCCGGCCGAGCTGTCGGCCAGCGCCATCGAGGTGTGCGCCGCGTCGTGCAGCGTGTCGCTGTCGTCGGCCCGGCCGTAGACGGCCTGTACGTCGACGTCGGACGGTGACATCCCGTCGAGGTCGACCTCGGCCCGCAGCCGCAGGGTCGCACCGAGTTCCGGGGTGTCGCCGACTCCGGAGGAGTCGACGTGCACGACCCGAATCGCCGGCCAGCCCTTGTGCACCCGCTCGGACCACGCGGCGAGGTCACGAGCGCCGGCGAACGCGTCCTCGGCCAGCCGCCGGGAAGCCGCCGCAGCCGGCCGGTAGAGCTGCTCGACGTAGTCGCGGACCATCCGGGAGGCCAGCACCTGCGGGCCGAGCGACTGCAGTGTGTGGCGCACCATCTCCACCCAGCGCAGCGGGACGCCGGCCTCGTCGCGGTCGTAGAAGCGCTGCGTCACCTGTGTCCTGAGCAGGTCGTAGAGCGCCGACGCCTCCAGGTCGTCGCGCCGCTCGGCGTTGGCGATCCCGTCGGCAGTGGGGATGGCCCACCCGTTCGCCCCGTCGTACATCTCGTCCCACCAGCCGTCGCGGATGGACAGGTTGAGACCGCCGTTGAGCGCCGACTTCATCCCCGACGTGCCGCACGCCTCGAGCGGACGCAACGGGTTGTTGAGCCAGACGTCGCAACCCCAGTAGAGGTACTTGGCCATCCCGATGTCGTAGTCGGGCAGGAAGACGATGCGGTGCCGCACTTCGGGGTCGTCGGAAAAGCGCACCATCTGCTGCAGCAGCGACTTGCCGCCGTCGTCGGCGGGATGGGACTTGCCGGCGATCACGATCTGGATCGGCCGTTGGGGGTCGAGCAGCAGGGCGCGCAAGCGGGCCGGGTCGCGCAGCATCAGCGTCAGTCGCTTGTAGGAGGGCACCCGGCGGGCAAAGCCGATGGTGGCGATGTCGGGATCGAACACCGAGTCAACCCAGCCCAATTCGGCCTCCGTCGCGCCGCGGTGCAGCCAGGACTCCTTGGTGCGCCGGCGCACCTCGGAGACCAGCCGCCCCCGCAGCGTCCGCCGCAGTGCCCAGATGGCCTGGGAGGCGGGATCCGCCGGCGCGGAGGCCGCACCCGCCGGCGCCGTGGTCGAATCCACCGGCTGGCCGGTGAGGTCGAGCAGCTCCCGGGCCACCCAGGTCGGCGCGTGCACGCCGTTGGTCACCGAGCCGATCGGCACCTCCTCGGCGTCGAACCCCGGCCAGAGACCGGCGAACATCCCTCGGCTGACCGCGCCGTGCAGCCGGCTCACTCCGTTGGCGCGCTGGGCCAGGCGCAGGCCCATATGCGCCATGTTGAAGATGTGCGGGTCGTCCTCCGCACCGAGCTCGAGGATGCGGTCCACCGGAGCACCGGCCGAGGCGTTGTTGCCGCCGAAGAAACGCGCGATGAGGTCGCGGGGGAAGCGATCGATGCCCGCCGGCACCGGGGTGTGGGTGGTGAACACCGTGCCGGCCCGCACCGTGGCCAGCGCCTCGTCGAAGGAGAGCCGCTGTCCTTCGACCAGCTCGCGGATCCGCTCCACGCCCAGGAACCCGGCATGGCCTTCGTTGCTGTGAAACACCTGGGGCGCCGGCGCATCGACGAGAGCGCAGTACGCGCGGATGGCGCGTACGCCGCCGATGCCGAGGAGGATCTCCTGCAGCAGCCGGTGATCGGTGCCGCCGCCGTAGAGCCGGTCGGTCACCCCTCGGGAGACCTCGTCGTTGTCCTCGAGGTCGGAGTCCAGCAGGAGCAGCGGCACCCGGCCGACCTGGGCCCGCCACACCTGGGCCGCCAGGGTCCGGCCCTCGGGCAGCCCGATGGTGATCCTGACCGGGACTCCGTCGTCGTCGGCGAGCAGCGTGAGCGGCAAGCCGTACGGGTCGATCGGCGGGTAGTGCTCCTCCTGCCAGCCGTCGGCCGACAGGGACTGGGCGAAGTAGCCGGCGCGGTAGAGCAGGCCGACCCCGAGGATCGGAACGCCCAAATCCGACGCGGACTTGAGATGGTCACCGGCCAGGATCCCCAGGCCTCCGGAGTACTGCGGCAGCACCTCAGTGATCCCGAATTCGGGGGAGAAGTAGGCGATCGCGTCCGGCCGCGGGACGTCGAGGCCCTGGTACCACCGCGGCTCGTGCAGATAGCGATGCAGGTCTTCGGCCGCGGTCTGGAGCCGGGCCAGGAACTGCTCGTCGCGGGCCAGCGCCGCCAGCCGCTCGGCCGAGACCGCCCCGAGCATGCGTACCGGGTCACGCCGGCACGAGGACCACAGAACCGGATCGACCGCCTCGAAGAGGTCCATCGACGAGGGGTGCCACGACCAGCGCAGGTTCATCACCAGCTCGCCGAGGGCGGCCAGCGGTGCGGGCAGCGCGGCGCGGACGGTGAACCGTCGAAGTGCTCTCACGTGAGATGACCCTACCGGTGCCGCCCCTGCCTGACGGCCTACTCGGTAGGGTCGCTCCGGTGACGGGACGACTGGGCATCACCGACATCACGCCGCTGGTGGCCGGCGGCCGCTATCCGGCTCGGGCGGTCGTCGGCGAGCGGGTGCCCATCGCCGCGACGGTCTTCCGTGAGGGCCACGACGCCGTGGCGGCGAACGTGGTGTGGAAGGGCCCACCAGGCAAGCCACAGAGCAAAGCAGATGGCAGCAGACCAGAGGAAAGTCCGGCCCCGGCCAAGAGTCCCCTGCACCGGATGCGGCCGGGGACGCCGGGCACCGATCGGTGGCACACCAGCGTCGTACCGACCGCACCGGGCAAGTGGACGTTCGTCGTCGAAGCCTGGAGTGATCCGGTCGGCACCTGGCGGCACGCCGTCGAGGTCAAGGTGGAGGCGGGTCAGGGGGCAGTGGACCTGGCCAACGACCTGGCCGAGGGCGCCCGACTGTTCGTCAGGGCGGCCCGCACCGTGGCCAAAGACCGCCGGGCAGAGCTGACCGGGGCTGCCGAGAAGCTCCTCGATACCCAGCTCGACCTGCCCGACCGGCTGGGCCCCGCACTCGACGAGTCGTTGCAACGGCTGCTGTACGCCCATCCCGTGCGCGATCTAATCTCGCGCTCGGAGACGTGCGCGATCTGGGTGGACCGGCCGCGGGCACTGTTCGGCTCGTGGTACGAGTTCTTTCCCCGCTCCGAGGGCGGCGTGGACGAAAACGGGCAGCCGAGGCACGGCACCTTCTCGACGGCGCAAGTGCGGTTGCCGGCGATCGCCGAGATGGGCTTCGACGTCATCTACCTGCCGCCGGTACATCCGATCGGCGAGGTGAATCGCAAGGGGCCCAACAACTCCCTGGACGCCGGCGAGGATGCGATCGGCTCACCCTGGGCGATCGGCAGCTTCGACGGTGGCCACGACGCCATCCACCCGCAGCTCGGGACCATCGACGACTTCGACCACTTCGTGGCCCGGACCTCCGAGCTCGGCATGGAAGTGGCCCTCGACCTCGCTCTGCAGTGCGCGCCGGATCACCCGTGGGTGACCGAGCACCCGGAATGGTTCACCACCAAGCCCGACGGCACCATCGCCTACGCCGAGAACCCGCCGAAGAAATACCAGGACATCTATCCGCTCAACTTCGACAACGACCCCAAGGGCCTCTACACAGAATGCCTGCGCGTGGTCCGGCACTGGGTCGACCACGGCGTGCGCATCTTCCGGGTCGACAACCCGCATACCAAGCCGCTGAACTTCTGGCACTGGCTCATCTGGGAGATAAAGAAAACCGACCCCGAGGTACTGTTCCTGGCCGAGGCATTCACCCGGCCGGCGATGATGCACATGCTGGCCAAGATCGGCTTCACCCAGTCCTATACCTACTTCACCTGGCGGACCGGCAAGTCCGAGCTCGAGGACTACGCCCGGGAGTTGGCCGGCGCCGCGGACTACATGCGGCCGAACTTCTTCGTCAACACCCAGGACATCCTGCATGCCAGCCTGCAGTACGGCGGCCCGGCCATGTTCAAGATCCGGGCCGTCCTCGCAGCGATGCTGTCGCCGACGTGGGGGGTCTACTCCGGCTACGAGCTCTACGAACACCAGGCACTGCGGCCGGGCAGCGAAGAATACCTCGACTCCGAGAAATACCAGCTCCGTCCCCGCGACTGGGCCGGCGCCGCGCGCGAGCATCGGACCCTGGCGCCCTACCTCACCCGCCTGAACGCGATCCGGCGGGAACACCCGGCCCTGCAACAATTGCGCGACATCACCTTCCACCGGGTCGACGACGACAACGTGCTGTGCTGGTCGAAGCACCACACTGACACCGGGGATGTCGTGCTGGTCGTGGTCAACCTCGACTCGCACGGCACCTGCGGGGCGACCGTGTGGCTCGACCTGCCGGCGCTGGGACTGGACTGGTCGGAGCGCTTCGGCGTCCAGGACCAGATCACCGGCCAGACGTTTGAGTGGGGCGAGCAGAACTACGTCCTCCTCGACCCGTTCGTCGAGCCGGCGCACATATTCCTCATCCGGCGGTGGGGCTGGTGAGCGAGCGCGTCATCGAGTCGGTCGAGGAGTCCCATGACCCCGAGTGGTTCAAGCGGGCGGTCTTCTACGAGGTGTTGGTCGGCACCTTCGCCGACAGCAACGGTGACGGCACCGGCGACCTCCGGGGACTGTCCTCCCGCCTGGATTACCTTTCCTGGCTCGGCGTGGACTGCCTGTGGCTGCCGCCTTTCTTCGCCTCACCGCTGCGCGACGGCGGTTACGACGTCGCCGACTTCACCTCCGTACTGCCCGAGTACGGCGACGTCGGCGACTTCGTGCAGTTCATCGACGCGGTGCACGACCGGGGCATGCGAGTCGTCATCGACTTCGTGATGAACCACACCAGTGACCAGCATGCGTGGTTCCAAGCCTCTCGGCACGAACCCGACGGTCCCTACGGCGACTTCTATGTCTGGTCGGACACCGACGACCGGTACGCCGATGCGCGCGTCATCTTCGTAGACACCGAAGCGTCGAACTGGACCTTCGACCCGGTGCGCAAGCAGTACTACTGGCATCGGTTCTTCGCCCACCAGCCCGACCTGAACTTCGACAACCCGCGGGTGGCCGACGCCGTTCTCGAGGCGCTGCGGTTCTGGCTGGATCTGGGCATCGATGGATTCCGCCTCGACGCCGTTCCCTACCTCTACGAGGAGGAGGGCAGCAACTGCGAGAACCTCAAGCAGACCCACGACTTCCTCAAGCGGGTCCGATCGGAGGTGGACCGCCTCTATCCCGATCGGGTGCTGCTGGCCGAGGCCAACCAGTGGCCGTCCGACGTCGTCGACTATTTCGGAGACGCCTCGGTCGGCGGCGACGAGTGCCATATGGCCTTTCACTTCCCGGTCATGCCCCGGCTGTTCATGGCGGTGCGGCGCGAGTCACGCTTCCCGATCTCGGAGATCATGGCGCAGACACCACGCATTCCGGCCGGCTGCCAGTGGGGCATCTTCCTGCGCAATCACGATGAGCTAACGCTGGAGATGGTCACCGCCGACGAGCGGGACTACATGTGGAGCGAGTACGCCAAGGACCCGCGGATGAAGGCCAACATCGGCATCCGGCGCCGGCTGGCCCCCTTGCTCGACAACGACCGCAACCAGCTCGAGCTGTTCACCGCGCTGCTGCTGTCGCTGCCCGGGTCGCCGGTGCTCTATTACGGCGACGAGATCGGGATGGGCGACAACATCTGGCTCGGTGACCGCGACGGCGTACGCACGCCGATGCAGTGGACGCCCGACCGCAACGCCGGCTTCTCCACCTGCGACCCGGCCCGCCTCTACCTGCCGGTGATCATGGATCCGATCTACGGCTTCCAGGCGCTCAATGTGGAGTCGGAGAGCAACAACACGTCCTCGCTGCTGCACTGGAACCGCCGGATGATCGAGATCCGCAAGCAGCATCCGACCTTCGGCATGGGTGATTACACCGAGCTCGGCTCGTCCAATCCCTCTGTCCTGGCCTTCACCCGCACCTTCGGCGACGACGTGGTGCTCTGCGTCAACAACCTCTCGCGCTTTCCCCAGCCGGTCGAGCTCGACCTGCGGCGCTACGAAAGCTCCACCCCGATCGAGCTGACCGGGCGGGTGCACTTTCCGCGCATCGGCGAGTTGCCGTTCCTGCTGACCCTTCCCGGTCATGGGTTCTACTGGTTCCAGATCCTGAAGACCGAGGAGTGAGCGTGTCGCCAGAGCACGACATCGCGGCGCTGCTGCCCCGCTGGCTGCCAGGTCAGCGCTGGTATGCCGGCAAGGGCCGCGACATCGTCGGCGTAGAGGTTGTCTCGAACGTCATCCTGCGCGCCGGCGACCCGGAGCTGCGGCATCTGGTCGTAGCGGTGCAGGCCGCGGACCGCACCGCCGACCGCTACCAGCTGCTGGTCGGGCTGCGCTCGGACCTCCCCGATCGGCTCGCTCACGCCGCCATCGGCACGGTCGACGGTCGCCACGCCTACGACGCCGTTCACGACACCGAGCTCACCGCTGTGCTACTCGACCGGCTGGCGCAGGAGGCGACGGTGGACGGCCTGCGCTTCCGAACCGAGCTCGACGTGACGCTGGACATCGCTCAGTCGAGCCGGGTGTCCTCGGCCGAGCAGAGCAACACCTCACTGGTGTTCGGCGACGTCTACATCCTCAAGCTCTTCCGCCGGCTGAGCGAGGGGGTCAACCCCGACCTGGAGATCCACCGGGCACTGGCCTCGGTCGGATGCACCCATATCGCCGCTGCGCTGGGCGCCATCACCGGTGCTGACTTCACGTACGCCATGCTGCAGGGCTACGTCGCCAATGCCGCCGACGGCTGGCATATGGCGACGACGAGCGTGCGGGATCTCTATGCCGAAGGCGATCTGCACGCCGACGAGGTGGGCGGTGACTTCGCCGGTGAGGCGCACCGGCTGGGTGCGGCCACCGCCGCCGTACACCGCGATTTGGCGCAGGCGCTCGGCTCGCACGAAGCCGGTCCGGAGGAAACCCGGAGCACTGCCCAGCAGATGCGCGACCGGCTGGCAGCCGCCCTGACGGTCGTGCCGCAGTTGCTGCCCTTCGCCGAGGGCTTGCGGGCCGCCTACGACGAGGTGGCCGGGCTGACCGAGCCGGTGGTAGTGCAGCGCGTGCACGGCGACTTCCATCTCGGTCAGGTGCTCAGGAGCATGCACGGCTGGGTGCTGCTGGACTTCGAGGGAGAGCCCGCCCGCCCCTTTGCCGAGCGCACCGCATTGATGTCGCCGCTGCGCGACGTGGCCGGAATGCTGCGCTCCTTCGACTACGCCGCCCGTCACCTGCTCGCCGACCGGGCCGGTTTCGCCGGCTCTGTTGCCCAGCCGCACCTGCTCTACCGGGCCAACGAGTGGGCCGAGCGCAACCGCGACGCCTTTTGCGCCGGCTACGCCGAGGCGGCCGGCTCCGACCCGCGCCGGTGCCCAGCCCTGCTGAAAGCCTGTGAGCTCGACAAGGCGGTCTATGAGGCCGTCTACGAGACGCGTAACCGACCGTCGTGGCTGCCCATCCCGCTCGACTCCATCGCCAGACTCACCGGCTGAGAGGACGACATGGCCACCAGCCCGACCAGAATGGACCTCGACCGGCTGGTCGCCGGGGTGACCGCCGACCCGCACGCCATCCTCGGCGCGCACCCCGGCGGCGACGGCATGGTCGTGCGCACGCTGCGCCCGTCGGCCACCGCCGTGACGTTGCTCGCCGGCGGCCGGCGGCACGCGATGGAGAGCCTGCATGCCGGCGGTGTCTTCGGGGTTGCTGTCGACGGCGAGGTAGGCGACTACCGGCTCGAGGTGAGCTATCCCAGCGGGACCTTCACCGTCGACGATCCCTATCGCTGGCTGCCCACTCTCGGCGACATCGACATGCACCTGATCGCCGAAGGACGCCACGAACAGCTGTGGGACGTACTCGGTGCGCACGTCAGGTCCTACGAGACGCCCGGGGGAACCGTCGCGGGCACGTCCTTCGCCGTCTGGGCACCCAACGCGCGCGGCGTGCGGATCGCCGGCGACTTCAACTGGTGGGACGGCGTCGCGCTGCCGATGCGCGCGCTGGGCTCGACCGGCGTCTGGGAGCTGTTCGTGCCCGGCGTGGGCAGCGGCGCCCACTACAAGCTGCACGTGCTCGGTGCCGACGACCGCTGGCGGGAGAAGGCCGACCCCTTCGCCTTCGCCACCGAGGTGCCGCCGGGCTGGGCGTCGGTGGTCTTCGAGTCGACCCACGAATGGCAGGACTCCGAGTGGCTCGCCGCCCGGTCCCGTACCCGCTGGGACGCAGCACCGATGAGCATCTACGAGGTGCACCTGGCGTCCTGGCGGCAGGGGCGGAGCTACGCCCAGCTGGCGCAGGAGCTGGTCGACTACGTCGTCGAGCAGGGCTTCACCCATGTGGAATTCCTGCCGCTGGCCGAGCACCCGTTCGGCGGCTCGTGGGGCTACCAGGTCACCTCCTACTACGCACCCACCGCACGGTTCGGCTCGCCCGACGAGCTGCGGCAGCTGATCGACCGAATGCACCGGGCCGGAATCGGCGTCATCGTCGACTGGGTGCCGGCGCACTTCCCGAAGGACGCGTGGGCGCTGGCCTGCTTCGACGGCACGGCGCTCTACGAGCATCCCGACCCCCGCCGCGGTGAACAACCGGATTGGGGCACGCTCGTCTTCGACTTCGGCCGCCGGGAGGTACGCAATTTCCTCGTCGCCAATGCGGTGTTCTGGTTCGAGCAGTTCCACATCGACGGCCTGCGGGTGGATGCCGTCGCCTCCATGCTCTATCTCGACTACTCGCGCAAGGCCGGCGAATGGGCGCCGAACATCTACGGCGGCCGGGAAAACCTCGAGGCCGTCGCGTTCTTGAAGGAGATGAACGCCACCGTCTACAAGCGGGTGCCCGGTGTCATCACCATCGCCGAAGAGTCCACCTCGTGGCCGGCGGTGTCGCGCCCGACCCATCTGGGCGGCCTGGGCTTCGGCTTCAAGTGGAACATGGGCTGGATGCACGACACGCTCGACTACTTGGCCCACGCCCCGATCTATCGCGGCTACCACCACCACGAGCTGACTTTCTCGATGATGTACGCCTACACCGAGAACTTCGTGCTGCCCATCTCCCATGACGAGGTGGTGCACGGCAAGGGGTCGCTGCTGCGCAAGATGCCCGGCGACCGCTGGCAGCAGCTGGCCAACGTCCGCGCCCTGCTGGCCTTCATGTGGGCCCACCCGGGCAAGCAGCTGCTGTTCATGGGCTCGGAATTCGGCCAGGAGTCCGAATGGGCCGAGGGCCGCTCCCTGGACTGGTGGCTGCTCGACAATGCCGACAACCGCGGCGTGCAGCAGCTGGTCCGCGACCTCAACGCCACCTACCGCTCCACCAAGGCGCTGTGGAGCCAGGACAATGACCCCGCCGGCTTCTCCTGGATCGACGCCAACGACATGGCCAACAACGTCTTCTCCTTCCTCCGGTACGGCACCGAAGGCTCGATCATCGCCTGTGTCGCCAACTTCGCCGGCATCCCGCACGAGGACTACCGGCTCGGGGTGCCGAAGGCCGGCCGGTGGGACGAGGTCGTCAACACCGACGCCGATATCTACACCGGGTCGGGCGTGGGCAACCTCGGCGGGGTCACCGCGACCGACGAGTCATGGCACGGGCAGCCGGCGTCGGTGGCCTTGCGGGTGCCGCCGCTCGGCACCCTCTGGCTCAAGTACGCCCAGCCGGTCTCCCAGCCTGCCGCTCGGCGCCCCGCCAAGGCGGCCCCCCGGCGTACCCGCCGGACCACCTGACCCCGTCCGCACACCGATGACTCAGCGGGCACCCGACGCGCTGGCCCGCACCATCGTCCGGATCTGCCGGAGCACCACCGACAAGGTGGCCAGGTCGTACGTCGTCTCGTCGGCCAGCTCGCCCAGGCTGTTCTGCGTCCGGACCAGGCTGCTGGCGTTGGCCTCCTCCCACTCGGCAATGCGACCGGCCGGGTCGTCAGTCGCCGACGTGGCACTGAGCACCTCGGTGGTCAGCTCGGACAGCGCGGCGTAGAGGTCGTAGCGCAGTGCAGAGCGGGCCAGGGAGTGCCAGCGATCGTCGCGGTCCAGCAGCGATATGCGGGCCAGCAGAGCATCGATGCGGAAGTGCTCCGACAGGGCGAAGTAGACCCGGGCCGTCTCCTCGGTCTGAGCCTCGCGACCGGCGGCGACCTCCACGATATCGAGGAGGGAAAAGGCATCCAGCAGCCCGGCGGCCGCCACCGCGACATCGTCGGGAACCCCCTCGGCCACATAGTTGTCGGCCTGTTCACGCAGCCGGTCGGCTTCGCTTTGCACCAGCAGTCGGGGAACCAGCGGCATCAGCCGCTCGACGCCCGGGCGGAAGTAGGCGATCTCGGCACCGACGTCCAGCGGATGCCGGCGATTCTGCAGCAACCAGCGGGTGGCCCGATCGAGCAGCCGGCGGCTCTCCAGATACAGCTTCGTCTGCGTCTGTGTCGGGACGACCGTATCCAGCGCCTCGATGGCCGACCAGAAGTCGCCCAGGCCGAAGACCTCCCGGGCCACGAGGTAGGCCCGGGCGACGTCGACTGCTGCCACGCCGGTCTCCTCCATGGCCCGGAAGACATACGTCGTGCCGCCACGGTTGACCATGTCGTTGACGATCTGGGTGGTGATGATTTCCCCGCGCAACGGGTGACCCGACATCCGCTCCCGGAACTTCACGCGCAGCGGTGTCGGGAAGTATGCAGCGAGTACGTCGACGAGCCAGAGGTCATGGGGAAGGTCGGTATGGGTGAGCTCGTCCTCCAGCACGATCTTGACGTAGGCGAACACGACGCTCAGCTCGGGTGAGGTCAACCCGATCCCGGCCGCAGCGCGCTCGTCGAGCACGCCGTCGTCGGGCAGGAATTCCAGCGCCCGGTCCAGCAAGCCGCGCTTTTCCAGGTCGTGCAGCAGCCGCCGGTGCACGGGGAGCATGGCATGCGCCTGCATCCGGGCCGAGCCCAGCGCGATGTTCTGGTCGTAGTTGTCGCGCAGCACCAGATCGGCCACTTCGTCGGTCATCTCGCCGAGGAGGCTGTTGCGCTGCTCCCGGGCCAGCGCTCCGGCGGCGACGGCGGCGTCGAGCAGGATCTTGATGTTGACCTCGTGGTCGGAGGTGTCGACCCCGGCCGAGTTGTCGATCGCGTCGGTGTTGATCCGTCCACCGGCCAGGGCGTACTCGATCCGGCCACACTGGGTCAGCCCGAGGTTGCCGCCTTCACCGACCACCTTGGCCCGCAGGTCGCCGCCGTCGACGCGGACCGCGTCGTTAGCCTTGTCGCCGACATCGGCCTGGGACTCTCCGGCCGCCTTGACATAGGTGCCGATGCCGCCGTTCCACAGCAGGTCCACCGGCGCCAGCAGGATCCGCCGGATCAGGTCGGCCGGCGCCAGTGCCTTCACCGGCTCGGCGATGCCCAGCGCCCGGCGGACCTGGTCGGTGAGCCGGATCGACTTGGCCGTGCGCGGGTAGACACCCCCACCGGCCGAGATGAGGCCCTCGTCGTAGTCGGCCCAATTCGAGCGGGGCAGGTCGAACAGCCGGCGGCGCTCGGCGTACGAAACCGCGGGGTCGGGCTCGGGGTCGAGGAGGATGTGCCGATGGTCGAATGCCGCGACCAGTGCGATGTGCTCCGAGGCCAGCATGCCGTTGCCGAACACGTCCCCGGACATGTCCCCGACACCGACGACGGTGAAGTCGTCGGACTGCGTATCGACCCCCATCTCCCGGAAATGGCGCCGCACCGATTCCCAAGCACCCCGGGCGGTGATCCCCATCGCCTTGTGGTCGTAGCCCACCGAGCCGCCGGAGGCGAAGGCGTCGCCCAGCCAGAAGCCCCGCGCCACCGAAATCTCGTTGGCGATGTCGGAGAAGGTGGCCGTGCCCTTGTCGGCAGCCACCACCAGGTAGCTGTCGTCGCCGTCGTGGCGGACCATGTCACGCGGTGGCACCACCGTGCCACCGACGAGGTTGTCCGTCACATCGAGCAGAGCGGTGACGAAGATCCGGTAGCAGGCAATCCCCTCGCTCTGCAGCGCTTCGCGATCGCCACCAGCCGGTGGCCGCTTGAGCACGAAGCCGCCCTTGGCTCCGACCGGCACGATGACGGTGTTCTTCACCATCTGCGCCTTGACCAGGCCGAGCACCTCGGTCCGGAAGTCCTCGTGCCGGTCGGACCAGCGCAGCCCACCACGCGCCACCGGGCCGAAGCGCAGGTGCACACCCTCGACCCGCGGCCCGTACACGAAGATCTCGAAACGGGGCCGGGGCCGCGGCAGGTCGGCAATGGCCTGCGGGTCGAACTTCAGGGCCAGGTACGGCTTGGGGCGGCCGTCGGCACCGCGCTGATAGTGACTGGTGCGGGTCGTGGCCTGGATGAATCCCAGCAGGCTCCGCAGGATCCGGTCCTGGTCGAGGCTGGAGACGTCCTCGAGGGCGGTCTCGACCCGGGCGACCAGCAGCTGCTGCCGCTCCGCCCGGTCGGCCGGTGCGGCCGGGTTGAACCGGGTCTCGAAGAGCTCGACCAGCAGGCGGGCGATCTCGACGTTGGCCCGGACCGCCTGCTGGATGTAGTCCTGGCTGAAGACCGTGCCGGCCTGCCGCAGATACTTGGCGTAGGCCCGCAGCACCACGATCTGCTGCCAGGTCAGGCCGGCCGACAGCACCAGCGCATTGAAGCCGTCCACCTCCGACTCACCGCGCCAGGCCGCCGCGAAGGCGTTCTGGAAATTCTCACTGACCTTCTCGACGGACGCTCGAGCAGACACCTGCTCCAGCCCGAAGTCATAGATCCACGCCTGGCTGCCGTCGGCCCGGACCACGCCGTACGGCCGCTCGTCGACCACCCGTACGCCGTGCGCCTGGAACAGCGGCAGGACGACCGAGAGCGACAGCGAATCACCGACCCGGTAGATCTTGAACCGGTGCTCGCCGGGAGGGGCATCCGGCCGCGTGTAGAGGCTCATTCCGAGGTCATCGGGCTCCTCCAGCATCTCCAGGCGCCGCAGGTCGGCCACCGCCGCCTGCGCGGGGAAGTCTTCCTTGTAGGCCTCGGGAAATGCCTCGCCGTAACGCCTCAGCAGGTCCGGTGCATGCTCTTCGCCGATCCGCTCGACCAAAGCGTCCGCGAGGTCCTCGCCCCAGGAGCGGGTCGCCACGGCGAGCCGGCGCTGGATCGCCTCGACGTCGATGCCCGCGTCGGTATGCGGCGGTGTCCAGACGACGAAATGCAGCCGCGCCAGCACCGACTCGGTCATCCGGGTGGTGAAGTCCAACGACGTGCCGTGCAGCTCCGCGAGCAGGATCTCCTGCATGCGCAACCGAACCTGGGTGTTCCACCGCTCGCGCGGCAGGTAGACCAGGCACGACCAGAACCGGCCGTAGTCCTCGTGCCGGACGAACAATCGCAGCTGGCGGCGCTGCTGCAGCGCGAGGACTCCCATCACCGTGTCGAACAGGTCGTCGGTGGAGATCTGGAACAACTCATCACGCGGGTAGGTCTCCAGGATCGACATCAGGTCCTTGCCGCTGTGGCTGCGGGGGGACAAGCCGGCCCTGGCCATCACCTCGCCGACCTTGCGGCGGACGACCGGAAGCTTGCGCACGCTGTCGACGTAGGTCGCCGACGAGAAGAGCCCGAGGAACCGTCGCTCGCCGATGACCTGGCCCTGGGCGTCGAAGGACTTCACCCCGATGTAGTCGAGGTAGACGCGCCGGTGCACGGTCGACCGGGAGTTGGCCTTGGTCACGATCAGCAGGCGCCGCTCGAGTGCCTTGTCGCGGGTGCCCGGTGGCATGTCGGCCAGCGGGTGACGGGCCGCTGTGTCGCTGCGCAGGATGCCCAGACCGGAGCCCGCCACCGCCTGGATGGCGGCGCCGGCGGGGTCCTCGAGCAGTGCGTACTCGCGGTAGCCGAGAAAGGTGAAGTGGTGGTCGGCCAGCCAGCGCAGCAGGTCGCGGGCCTCGGCGACGTCCTCGGCCGGCACCGGCACCGGCGCCGTCGCCAGCGCATCGGCCAGGCTGATCGCCGTGTCGCGCATACGCGGCCAGTCCTCGACGGCCTCGCGTACGTCGATGAGGACCCGCCGGAGGTCGTTGGCGATCCGATCGAGGCTGTCGGCCGCAGCCTGGCGATCGATTTCCAGATGCATCCAGGACTCGACGAGGGTGCCCGCCGGCGCGTGCTCGGGGTCGACGTCGCAGAGCACCTCGAGTAAGTTCCCGAGCACCTCGCGGCGCACCACGAACTGCGGGTGCACGGCCAGGTGGAGGCCGATGCCAAGGCGGCCCAGCTCGGCGGCTACCGAATCGACGAGAAAGGGCATGTCGTCGGTGACGATCTCGACCAGCGTATGCGGGGACTCCCAGCCCTCGTTGGTCACCGTCGGGCTATAGACCCGGATGACCACCTCGCCCTGGACCCGCCGCTGCGCCAGCCGGCGCTGTGACAGCGCCGCCCCGGCGAGCTCGCCCGGCGCCCGATCACGCAGGTCGTCGGGGGCCACGTGCCGGTAGTAGGCCGACAGGTACTCGGCCAGCCCCGCCCGGTCCGCCGGCGTTCCGAAGCCGTCCGGGAGGCCGGCTGTGCCTGCCTGCGACGCCTGGGCCAGCAGCTCCCGAGTCACCTCGCCGGCATCGGCGGACCCGCCCACAGCGTGCACCTCGCTTATCGCCCGGCCCACACCCTCGGCGGCCCAGCGGCTTTCACCTTAGCCCTGAGCCGGCGCGGCGGTGGGAGCCAGCCGCTGCTGCTCATCGCTCACCCAGGCGCCGACCAGGCCGGAGAAGTGGGCCAGGAACCGCTCCTGTTCGGCGACGGGATAGGTCGTGCGGACCGTGTCGGTCAGCAGTGTCGCGAACTCGTCGCCGGCCACCCAGTCCAGCACGATCGCGTCGAGCTGCGGCAGGGACGTCGCGCAGAAGTCGGCGTAACGCTCCGTCTCGAAGTAGTCGTCGGCGAGGCGGCGGTAGGCGTGCAGGCGGTCGGCGTAGCTGAGCTCGGGGTCGTCGGCAATCTCGAAGTAGCGGCGGGTGTCCAGATCTATCCGGCGGCGCCGGCCGGTCATCAGGCAGAAGAGCGACCATTTGATCAGCGCCTTCATCGCCCACGGGAAGTAGTAGTGCAGGCTGGTGACCGCGACATCCGGGCAAGCGTTGGCGTAGTCGATCGGATGCACCTCGGTGCCGCGGACCAGCGTCTCGCAAGAGTTGAACTCCCATCGGAAGAACGCGTTGACCAGCCGGCCGATGGTGACCACCTCGTCGCCGACCTCCGGGGTGAGGAAGGCGTGGTCGACGGCGTAGCGGTCGTGCATCGGTAGCTCGGGCCGGAAGTTCATCACCATCGTCTCGGCCCCGATCGACAGCGACCGGGCGAAGACGTCGTAGCCCTCGACGGATGCCTGCAGGTGCATGAGCATCTCGCCGGACTCGTCATAGGCCCGGTGCAGCTCCTCGCGGTTGCGGATTTGGGACACCCCCCGCCAGGCGCCGCCGTCGTAGGGCTTCATGAACAGCGGATAGCCGATCCGCTCCGCCACCGCATCGAGGTCGAAGGGCTTGTTGTAATGGCCGGCGGTGTAGGGGTACTTGTCGTGGGAGATCGGATTCTTGTACGGCACCAGCGCGGTATCGGGGACCTTGAGCCCCAGCCGCATCATCGCGCAGTACGCCGCGTGCTTCTCCATGGACTGAAAGGTGAAGGGACTGTTGAGGAGGTAGACGTCATCCATCAGCGCGACCTTCTTCAACCATTCGCGCGGGACGTAGTACCAGTAGGCGAGCCGGTCGATCACCAGGTCGTGGCGCGGCACCGAGCGCAGGTCGAAGGGCTCGATGGTGATCCGCTCGACATCGACGATGTGCTGCGTCCCTTGCCCGCCGGACACCACGCCGAGCCGCCGCACCAGCGCCTCGAAGGCGGTGGGCCAATCGTTTTCGGTGCCGAGCAGCAAACCGATGAGATGTCTGACGTCAGTCATGCCAGGCATCCAAGCACGCCGGCCGGACGGACGTCAGGACCGCCTCATCCCGGCGACCACACGCTGCTGAGCAACCGGGTGAGGTGCGGATCGAACGCGTCGCGCCAGGCGGTGTAGTTGTGCACGTCAGGGACCTCCTCGAGCCGGGCGTCATATCCCTGCGCCGCCAGCGCCCGCACCATCAGCCGGTTGTTCGCGACGTTCGGCTCGATGCCACCGCAGGTCATCGCCACCGGGATGCTTTCCCCGGCCAACCCCGCCCGCAAGGTGTCGTTGACGAAGCGGACGATGCGCTGGTAGCGGCCGAAGCGCGCCTCCTGCCCGTCGAGGCGGGGACGGAAGAAGCTGCCCGACTGCAGGAAGAGCGCCCCGAAGGAGCCCGGGTGCCTGCGCTGTGCGTGCAGCATCGCCAGCGCGCCCAGGCTCGCCCCCATCCCGACGGTCGGTCCCCGGGTCGGCGCGATCATGTGCAGGGCCGGCAGGACGGCCGCAGCGAGCGCGGAGGCGTACGGCGTGGAGCACGAGTACCACTCGTTGCGGTCACCCGGCGCCAGCAGAGCCAGCCGGTGCGGTGGCAGGGCTCCACTGGCGATGCCGGCGCCGCTGTACCGGGTCAGGGCGCTCAGCGCGTCGTACTCAGGTCCGTCGTGGGCGACGAGCAGCGGCAACGGCTGGTCGGCGGGCACGGTGGCCGGGCTCCAGAGGCGCACGTCCACCGCTGCCTTGAGCGCCCGGCCGGGGACGGTCAGCATCCTCCAGCGGGAGCCGGTGGCCGGCGCATCGAGCCACGCCGGCAAAAAGTAGTCGGGGAACTCCAGTACCGAATGGACGCCGAACGCCCCGTCGACCCGCACCGGATTGCCCGGGTCGGGCACGGTTTCACTTCCGCCGTCGCCGTGGGTGAGCTCAAGGAGGTATTCCATCCGGCGGACGGGCGGGCGGTCGAGCGTCAGCACCCACTCGGCGCCGACGTAGGTGAAGTCCAGCTGGTCACCAGGCACCCGCACCTCTTGCCAGAGGCGCACCGAGCGGCAGTGGTGACCGGGGTCGGCCACCTCGAAGGTCACCGACGAGGCGTCGACGCGGGGACCAGTCCGTAAGGGCACTACGACGATGTTACCGGCCGCCCAGAATCAGCCGGTCAGATCAGCCGGTCAGAACAGCGCAGCCGTGAGGTCACGCCGGGCCCGGGCCACCCGGGCGTCGTCGGGCGCCAGCACCTGGAAAAGCGAGAGCAGCCTGGTGCGGGCGGCCTCCCGGTCGGCACCCGTGGTGCGCCCGACCAGGCCGACCAGCCGGGCGAAGGCGGGCTGGATCTCCCCGGAGAGCAGCTCGACATCGGCCGCCAGCAGCTGGGCGGCCACGTCCGCTGGCGCTGCCTGCGCCGCGGCGATGACCACCTGCGGGTCGGCGACGCCGGCGACCCGGCGGATCAGCGCCACCTGAGCGAGCCCGGACACGGCCATCAGGTCGCCGGGCCGGTCGGCCAGGACGGCCTGGTAGGCGGCCTCTGCGGCGTCGGGGTCGCCTCGATGCAGGGCGTGTTCGCCCTCCATGACCCGCGGGTCGACCTGCTCGGCCGGGTCACCATCGGCGGCGCCCGCCCCACCCTCGCCCCGTGCCGTCGCCACGACCTCGAGCAGTGCGGTAATCCACTGGCGGAAGCCCGCCTCGGGTATTGCCCCGGAGAACTCCGCGACGATCTGCCCGTCGACGACTGCCTTGATCGCCGGAATGCTCTGTACGCCCGCCGCCGAAGCCAGCCGCTGATTGGCATCGACGTCGATCCGGGCCAGGATCCAGGAGCCGCCGTTCTCGCGGGCCAGCTTTTCGATCACCGGGGAGAACTTCTTGCACGGCCCGCACCACTGCGCCCAGAAGTCCAGGACGACGGGCACCTCACTCGATCGCTCGATCACCTCGGCGGTGAAGGTCGCCTCGGTGACATCAATGACGGTGACGGCCGATGCTGTTGGGTTGCCGGCGGCTGACGGTGGGCCGGCGGTTGACGGTGGGCCGGCGGTTGCGGGTTGGCCGGCGGTTGCTTTGCCGGCGGTTGCTTTGCCGGCTGATCCGTTGCCGGCTGGTGCGTTGCCGGCTGGTGCCGTCGGCGCGGGTGGGCCGGCGGCGGGACGCTTCAGGCCGGACAGGTCGACGGCGCCGGCGAGTGCGGCGGCGGGTATGGTCGGTTTACCACGTTGCATGCGACCCAGTCTCTCACTGCAGTCGTCCTGCTTGCGCCGCCCGAGGTCAGAAGCGGGCCCGCTCGGTGTAGACGCCCCACTCGCCCCGTAGCGCATCGCAGATCTCGCCCAGGCTGGCCTCGGCGCGCACCGCATCGAGCATCGCCGGGATCATGTTGGCCGCACTGCGGGAGGCGGCGACCAGGTCGGCGATCCCCGCGTTCACAGCAGCCTGGTCCCGGTCCAGGCGGCGCTGGCCCAGCTCACGCTTCTGCTCGCGCTCGACCTCATGGCTGACTCGCAGGATCTCCAACGGCTCCTCGACGGTCTTGGTGTGGCAGTTCACCCCCACCACCTTCTTCTCGCCCTTCTCCACCGCCAGCTGATAGGCAAAGGCCGAGTCGGCGATCTCGGCGGAGAACCATCCATCCTCGATGCCGCGCAATAGCCCCGACGTGATCGTGGCGTCGGTACCGAGGTCACGGATCTTGGCGAAGATCTCCTCGGCCTGCGCCTCGAGAGCGTCGGTGAGCTGCTCGACGTACCAGGATCCACCGAGCGGGTCGGCGACATTGACCACGCCGGTCTCGTCCATGATCACCTGCTGGGTGCGTACCGCGATTTCCGCCGCCTTCTCCGACGGCAGGGCGAGCACCTCGTCGAGGGCATTGGTGTGCAGCGAATTGGTGCCGCCGAGCACCGCTGCCAGCGCCTCGATCGCGGTCCGGACGATGTTGTTGTCGGGCTGCTGCGCGGTCAGTGAGACGCCGGCCGTCTGGGTATGAAAACGCAGCCACTGCGCCCGCTCCGTCTTGGCGCCGTAGGTGTCGCGCATCCACCGGGCCCAGATCCGCCGGGCCGCGCGAAACTTCGCGATCTCCTCGAAGAAATCGATGTGGGCGTCGAAGAAGAATGACAATCCCGGTGCGAACTGCTCGATGTCCAACCCGCGCGACAGGCCCAGCTCGACGTATCCAAAGCCGTCGGCCAGGGTGAAGGCCAGCTCCTGCGCGGCCGTGGATCCGGCCTCGCGAATGTGATAGCCCGAGACCGACAACGGCTTGTACGCCGGGATGTTGGCCGCGCAGTATTCCATCAGGTCACCGATCAGACGCAGGTGCGGCTCGGGTGGGAAGAGCCACTCCTTCTGCGCGATGTACTCCTTGAAGATGTCGGTCTGCAAGGTGCCGTCCAGTGTGGACGGGTCGACCCCTTGACGCTCCGCGGCGACGAGGTACATGCAGAACACCGGCACCGCCGGGCCGCTGATCGTCATCGACGTGGTGACCCCGCCGAGCGGGATGTCGGAGAAGAGCAGCTCCATGTCGGCCGCACTGTCGATGGCCACGCCGCAGTGCCCGACCTCGCCGAGCGCGCGGGCATCGTCGCTGTCGCGGCCCATCAACGTCGGCATGTCGAAGGCCACGGACAGTCCGCCTCCGCCGGAGCGCAGGATCATCTTGTACCGCTCGTTGGTCTGGCGGGCGTTGCCGAAACCGGCGAACTGCCGGATCGTCCAGGTCCGGCCGCGGTAGCCGGTGGCATAGAGCCCGCGGGTAAAGGGAAACTCCCCCGGCCAGCCGATCCGCTCGAAGCCGGCGTGGCGCTCGCCCGGCCGCGGCCCGTAGACCGGTGCGACCTCGACGCCCGACAGGGTCGTGAAGTCAGCCTCGCGGCTGGCTGCGGCATCGAAGCGGGCCTGCCAGCGGGCCCGGCCCTGGGATAGGTCGTCCGGCGAGGTCAACGGGGCCTCCCACGGCACATGTGACGGAATCTCCAGTCTCGCACAGCGATGTCGGCTCGGCAGCGGGTCAGGCCGAGGTGCCATCTGTGAGCAGCCGTTCGGCGGCGGCGTAGGGGTCGATGGTCCCGGCGGCGACCTGCCCGGCCAGCTCGGCCAGCGACGCATTGCCGGAGACGTCGCGGAGCTGCGCCCGCATCGACGCGACCACGATGGCCTCGATCTCGGCGGTCGCCCGGGCGGTCCGCCGGCGGTCCAGCTCGCCGCCGGCCCGCAGCCAGTCGGCATGCTTTCCGATGGCGGCCACGACGTCGTCGATGCCCTGGCCCTGGGAAGCGACAGTACGCACGATCTCCGGTCGCCAGGCACCGGCGGTCGAGTGCCGGCCGCCGAGGGAAAGCATGTAGCGCAGGTCGCGCACCGTCTGGTCGGCCCCGTCGCGGTCGGCCTTGTTGACCACGAACACGTCGGCAATCTCGATCACGCCGGCCTTGGCCGCCTGGATGCCGTCACCCATACCCGGCGCCAACAACAAGATCGTGGTGTCGGCCAGCGACGCGATCTCCACTTCGGCCTGGCCGACACCCACCGTCTCGACGATGACGACGTCGCAGCCGGCCGCATCCAGCACCCGCAGGGCCTGCGGGGTCGCCCAGGCCAGGCCACCGAGGTGGCCCCGCGCGGCCATGGAACGGATGAAGACCCCGTCGTCGGTGGCATGCCCCTGCATCCGGACCCGGTCGCCGAGCAGGGCACCGCCGGAGAACGGCGACGACGGGTCGACGGCCAGTACGCCCACCCGGGCGCCGGCCGCGCGGTAGGCCGACACGAGCGCCGAGGTCGACGTCGACTTGCCAACTCCGGGCGAGCCGGTGATCCCCAGGATCTGGGCCCGACCGCTATGTGGCGCCAGCCGCGCGGCCACCTCCGGCAGCGACGGGCTGGCATCCTCGACCAGGCTGATCAGCCGGGCCACCGCCAGCGCCTCCCCGGCGCGCGCCCGCTCGATGAGCGCAGGGAGATCGGCCGGCCGGCGCCGCGCAGCGCCGCCTGACGTCATGGGAGGGGTTACCGGCTGCCGGTCTCCGGCGGCCGGTCTCAGGCCGCCGGAACGCGCAGGATCAAGGCATCGCCCTGACCGCCGCCACCGCACAGGGCAGCGGCACCGACCCCGCCACCGCGGCGGCGCAGCTCCAGCACCAGGTCGAGGACGAGCCGGGCCCCGGACATGCCGATCGGGTGGCCCAGGGCGATGGCGCCCCCGTTGGGGTTGACCGTGTCGGGCCCCACCCCCAGGTCGCGCATCGACTGGATGCCGACCGATGCGAAGGCTTCGTTGATCTCGATCAGGTCGAGGTCGGCGACGCCGATGCCCTCCTTGGACAGCGCATGCCGGATGGCGTTGGAGGGCTGGGACTGCAGCGAGTTGTCCGGGCCGGCGACGTTGCCGTGCGCACCGATCTCGGCCCACGGCGCCACGCCGAGCTCGGCGACCTTCGCCGCGGACATGACCACCACGGCGCAGGCCCCGTCGGAGATCTGCGACGACGAACCGGCCGTGATGGTGCCGTCCTTGGCAAACGCCGGCCGCAGCCGGCTCAGCGACTCCGCGGTCGTATCGGCTCGGATGCCTTCGTCCTCGGAAACGACGATCGGGTCACCACGTCGCTGTGGCACCTCGACCGCGACGATCTCGGAGTCGAAGATGCCGTCCTTCTGGGCCCGTGCGGCACGCTGGTGCGAACGCGCGGCGAACTCGTCCTGCTCCTCCCGGCTGATCCCCAGCTTCGCGTTGTAGTGCTCGGTGGACTCGCCCATGGCGATGTGGTCGAAGGCGTCGGTGAGCCCGTCGAACGCCATCGCATCGAGCATCTCGATGGCGCCGTACTTGAAGCCGGTCCGCGACTTGGGCAGCAGGTGCGGGGCGTTGGTCATCGATTCCATGCCACCGGCCACGATGATCTCGAATTCGCCGGCCCGGATCAGCTGGTCGGCCAGCGCGATGGCGTCGAGCCCGGACAAGCACACCTTGTTGATGGTGAGCGAGGGCACGCTCATCGGGATCCCGGCTTTGACCGCCGCCTGACGCGACGGGATCTGCCCCGCGCCGGCCTGCAGGACCTGGCCCATGATCACGTACTGCACCTGGTCGCCGGTTAGGCCGGCCCGCTCCAGCGCTCCGGCGATGGCGAAACCGCCGAGGTCGGCGCCGCTGAAGTCCTTGAGGCTGCCCAGCAGACGGCCCATCGGGGTGCGCGCCCCGCTGACGATGACCGATCCGGTCACAAGCTACCTCCAGGTCGAGACGGTGCTGTCAGGATACGTCGCATGACCGGCCCGCTGCTGACCCGGATTGACCACGTCGGCATCGCCTGTCGCGACCTCGAGGAGACGGTCGCCCGCTACGAGGCGCTCTTCGGGCTTTCCGTTGCCTCCCGCGAGGTCAACGAGGAGCAGGGGGTGCAGGAGGCGATGCTGGAGGTTGCCGGCGGGTCGTACGTCCAGCTGCTCCAACCACTTCGGCCGGACTCGCCGGTCGGGCGTTTCCTGGAGCGCCACGGCGAGGGCGTGCACCACATCGGGTACGGGGTCGACGACGTCCAGGCCGCACTCGACCAGCTGGGCGGGCTCGGGATCCGGCTGCTCGACCGGCGCCCCCGGCACGGGTCTATGGGCGCGGCCATTGCGTTCCTACACCCCAAGGATGTCGGCGGCGTCCTCACCGAGCTCGTGCAGGCCCGCGTGTAGGGGTGAGTGCGGCGCCACGATCTGCGATCATCTGGCTATGGATTCCGAGCAACCTCCTGGGCTGCTTCCGCTGAGCGACGGGGCTGCCCTGCCGTCGTTCGACGTGGCGCTGCGCGGCTACGACCGGCGCCAGGTCGACGAGTACCTCGACCGGGTCGAGCACGACCTCGCCGTCGCGCAGAGCGACCGCGAAGCTGCGGTGGAACGCGCCACCGTCACCGAGCAGCGCCTCGACAGCCTGGAGAAGGAGGTGCGGGCGGCCCGCCAGCAGCTGGTCGAAAGCGCCCGCCCGACCTACGCCGGCCTGGGTGCCCGGGTGGCCAGCCTTCTGCGCCTGGCGGAGGAGGAGGCGGCACAGCTACGAGCCGATGCCCTGCGCGACACCAGCGAGATACGGCAGAGCGCCGACCGCCTCGTCGCCGAGGCACGGCAACGCACCGCCCAACTCGAAGCTGAGTTCGAAGCGGCCATGAAGGCCCGCCGGCAGACCGCCGAGAAGGAGGGCGCCGCGCACCGGGCCGACGTCGAGCGGCGTCTGCAGGCCGCCGAGAAGCGCATCGCCGAGGCGGACGCCCTGACCCAGGGCCGGATCACGCAGGCATCGGCGGAGGTCGACCGGCGGGCCAAGGAGGCGGCCGCGCAGGTCGGCCGGCTGCACCAGGACGGCGAGCGGCATGCCGCGGCCCTGGTGCAGGCGGCCCGGGCCGACGCCGACCGGTTGCTCACCGATGCCCGCGGCCAGTCCGAGCGCATCGTCGCCGATGCCCAGACCCGGGCCGACCGCCGGCGGGCCGAGAGCGAGCGTGAGGTTGCCGAGCTCCGGGCCCGCCGCGCGAACATCGATCAGCAGCTCGCCACCTTGCGGGAGGTCCTCGGCGGCCTACCGGAGCGCGCCGACCCAGCCGACGACGAGCCCACCAGGCCGACTCCGACGGCAGCCGGGTTGCCGACCGCGCCGCCCCACCTCGCTCCGCCCACGGTCACCCGCTCGGGGTCCGGCGGCTGATGAGCCGGGACCCCGCGGTCGGAGATGGCGGGGTTTCCGGTCGGTTGGAGGAGGCCGCCGAGCGGGCCGAAATAGCACAGGCCGAGGCGCAGGAGTCGGCCGGCGACGCCGCGCGGGCGGCCGGCGATGCCGAGTCGTCGGCCGGGGACGCGCAGTCCTCAGCCGGGGACGCGCAGTCCTCAGCCGGCACCGCGGTGCAGGCGGCTGAGCGGGCTGCGGAGGCCGCCGAGCCCGACCCGCTGGTCGATGCCGCTGTCCGCGAGCTGGAAGCCGGCGTCGACGAGAGCAACCCCTTCGGCACGCTCGGCCGACCGCTGCGCCGTTCGCCGTTCCTGATCGGCTTCACCTTCGCGCTCGGAGCGATCCTCGCCTGGGTGGCCTACCGGGCCGTCGCGTCCGTCACGTCGGTCCTCGTCCTGATCCTGACCGCCGCCTTCCTCGCCATCGGGCTCCATCCCACCGTGACCCGGCTGGAGCGGCTGGGCCTGCGGCGCGGCATGGCGACCACCGTCGTCTTCATCGGCGTCATCGGACTCTTTGTCGGATTCGGCTATGCCGTCGTGCCACCGATCGTCAAGCAGGTAACGGCTCTCGTGCAGGCCGCCCCCGATTACCTGCAGCATCTGCGGGCCAACAAGACCTTTCACCACCTCGACCAGCGCTTCGGGATCATCGACAAGCTGAATCAGGCAACCAGTGACAAGAATCTCAGCAAGGCGGGCACTCAGACGGTCGGCGGTGTGCTGGGCATCGGAAAGGTCGTCCTCAGCGGGGTGTTCAACACCCTGACCGTCTTGATCCTGACCCTGTATTTCGTCAGTGCCTTCGACCGGATCAAGAACGGCGCTTATCGCCTCGTGCCCCGGGCCCGGCGCGCCCGCACCGTGCTCATCGGTGACGAGATCCTCGGCCGGGTCGGTGGATACGTCGCCGGCTCACTGACCATCGCGGCCATCGCCGGCACAACCACGCTGATCTGGCTGTCCCTCCTGCGGGTGCCATATCCCTTTGCGCTGGCGCTGTTCGTGGCGGTCACCGACCTGATTCCCCTGGTCGGCGCGACGATCGGCGCGGTCATTGTGACCGTCATCGCCTTTTTCGTGTCCTGGCCCGTGGGCGTTGCGACCTTGTTGTTCTACGTGGTCTACCAGCAGATAGAAAACTTTTTCATCTATCCCAAGGTGATGAAGCGTTCGGTCAATGTCTCAACGGCTGCGGCGATCGTCGCCGTCCTGATCGGTGGCGCCCTGCTCGGCATCATCGGCGCGTTGCTGGCGATCCCGACCTGCGCAGCGGTCCAGCTCCTCATCGAGGAGGTTGCGGTGCCGCGGCAGGACGCCGCCTAGCCTAGAAGCCACCCAGCCAGGCCAACGCGGCGTCGTTGAAGGCTTCCGGCGTCTCGACGGCCGACAGATGACCGGCGCGCGGAAGGCGGACCAGCTGCGCTGCCGGCAGCGCAGCTGCCATCGCCTCCGCCTCGGCCGGCGGCGACAGGGTGTCTTCCTCGCCGACGATGACAAGAGCCGGGATGTCGGCTGCCCGCAAGGTCTCCAGCGAATCCGGTCGGGCCGCCATCGCCCGCTGGGTCCATGCGACGGCCGGAGCCGGCGCGGCCTGCACCAGGGCGCGTACCCGGCCGTACACCTGCGGCCGGTCGGCCACGGTCGTGGTGCCGACGAGCGTCGGCAGCACCTCGTCGGTCAGCACCGTGCTGGCTGCCTCGGCGAGCACCTCGGACGCGATGCGCTCGCGCTTGGCCCGGCCCTCATCGGAGTCGGCCCCCGCCTTGGTGTCGGCGAGCAGCAGCCCGTCGACCCGATCGCCATGCCGGCGCAGGAACGCCATCGCGACGTACCCGCCCATCGACAACCCGCCGAGCACCACCCGGCCCAGGTCGAGGCGATCCAGCAGCGCCGCGACGTCGTCGGCGGACGCGTCCAGCGAGGGGTCGTCGGAGCCGAGGTCGGAGCCGCCGAACCCCCGCAGGTCCGGCGTGATCACCCGAGCGTGTGCCGCGAGCATCTCCCGCTGATCGCGCCACATCGCCGATGACAACGGAAAAGCGTGCAGCAGCACGAGCGGGCGGCCCTGCCCCGCCTCCCGGTACGCCAGTTGCACGATCACGGGCCGAAGGGTAGCTGCCGGTCCGGCCCCACGGCGCGGCTCACCCGGCGGTGAGGCCGCCGTCGACGACGATCGCCTGCCCGGTCAGGTACGCCGACGCGTCGCTGGCGAGAAAAATGGCCGCACCGACCATCTCCTGCGCCCGGCCCCATCGGCCCATGGGGATGGTCGCAGTCATGGCATCGGACGTCTGCTCGTTCTGCCACAGGGTGCGGTTGAGGTCGGTCGCGGTCCAGCCCGGGCACAGCGCATTGACCCGTACGCCGGCCTGGGCCCACTCCATCGCCAGGCTGCGGGTCAACGACAGCACGGCAGCCTTTGATGCGCCGTACGGGGACAAGCCGGGCGTGCCGCCCAGCGCCGCAACCGACGACACGTTGATCACCGAGCCGGAGCGCTGCGCGAGCAGGTGAGGCGCCATCGCCTGGCAGACGTGGACGACCGACTCGGTGTTGAGGCGCATGACCTTGGTCCAGCCCTCGAAGCGCAGGTCGCCGAAAGGCACCATGAAGGCGGTGCCGCCGGCGTTGTTGACGACGATGTCGATCCGGCCCAGCGTTTCCCGTGCGGCGCCGACCATGGCGTGCACCGCATCTCGGTCGGTGACGTCGGCGGGTGACACGACGGCCTGCCCCCCGGCCGCCTCGATCTCCTCGCGGACGGCCTCCAGCGTGGTCGCGTCGCGCCCGTTGATCACGACCTGGGCGCCGGCGTCGGCGAGTCCCATCGCGATGGCCCGGCCGATGCCGCGGGAGGCCCCGGTGACCAGCGCCGTCTTGCCGGTGAGGTCGAACAGTGACGTCATAGCGGCATCCTGTCGTACCGGCGGGGCAGCGGGTAGGCATCCGGTGCCGCCCGGCGGACGATCTCGTCGAGCACCCGCTCGGTGTGGCCGACGAAGAGGTGCTTGGCTCCCTCCACTGCCACGATGTCGGCCTGCGGGATGCGGGCGAACCGCTCGCGGGCCTGCGCCGGCCGCAGGTAGTCGTCGAGCTCCGGCACGATGCACACCAGCGGCTTGTTCGACGCCGCCCACCCGTCGAGGTCGGCATCGGTGGAGAAACGCAGGGGCGGCGACACGAGGATGGCGCCGACCACGGTCGGATCGCAGCCGTGCTTGAGCGCCAGGTCGGTCCCGAAGGACCACCCCACCAGCCAGGTCGCCGGCAGGTCGGTGAAGTCGACGAACTCGATGGCAGCGGCGACATCGTCGCGCTCGGCCTCCCCCTCGCCGAACGATCCCTCGCTGCGGCCGTGGTCGGAGCCGGTGCCGCGGGTGTTGAACCGCAGCACGGCCAGACCGGCCAGCGCGGGCAGCCGGTAGGACGCCTTGCGAAACAGGTGGCTGTCCATCATGCCGCCATGGGTCGGCAGCGGGTGCAGGCAGACCAGCGTGCCGACCGGCTCGCGGCCGACCGGCCGGGCGAGCTCTCCGACCAGCTGCAGCCCGTCGGCCGTATGCAGGGTGACCGGCTCCCGGCGGGCCGGCAGCACCGTCGTGCCCCGAATCTCACCCATAGTGCGGGGCGTTGCTTGACCGGTGAACCTTTACTCCGCGCCGGCCGTGCGCGGCCCAGCACGGCTTGTGCCAGTGCCGGCGCTCGTCCGGGCCGCCACCACCGTCGGCCGGCCAGGCGACGACGTGCGGCGTCGCCGGGTAGATCTCGTTGTCGCAGCCCGGGCATCGGTAGGTCTTCCTCGATGCCGCTCCGGTCACCGTACGGACGATCCAGTCGCGATCCGGCCACGACTCGACCTGGTCGATGCCGCGCGGCCGGGCCCCCGACTCTTCGGCGGACTCCTCGGACCTGTCGGGCCGCCGGCGGTTCACCCGGGGGCTCATGGCGCCGGGTGCTCGCGAAACCCGCGGCCGGACGTACGGCCCAGATATCCGGCCGTCACCAAGTGCGTGAGCAACGGCGCCGGCGCGAAGCCGGGCTCGCGGAACTCCTGGTACAGGGTGCGCTGAACGGCCAGTGCCACGTCTAGGCCGATGGCGTCCAACGCCTCGATGGGGCCCACCGGGAAGCCGCAGCCGAGCTTCATCGCCGCGTCGATGTCATCGGCGCTCGCGTAGTGCGCCTCGAGCATCTTGACGGCATCGTTGAGGTAGGGAAACAGCAGCGCGTTGACGATGAAACCGGCCCGGTCGCCGCAGCCGACCGGTTGGCGGCCGAGGCGCCGGCAGACCGCGCTGACGGTGGCGACCGCCTCGTCGCTGGTGGCCACCGTACGGACCACCTCGATCAGGGTGGTGACCGTCGGGGCGGTGACGTGCATACCCACGACGTCGCCCGGCCGGCTGGTGGCCGCGGCGAGGTCGATGATGGGCAGCAGCGAGCTCGTCGCCAGCACCGCGCCCGGGCACGCCAGGTCGAGGGCGCCGAAAAGCGCTGCGGTGACGGGCGCATCGGCTCCGGCCGCCTCGACGACCAGCTCGCAGCCGGCCAACTCGGTGCCGACCAGCTGGATGCCGGCCAGCTCGCTCAGGGCCGGCTCGCTCAGGGCCGGCTCGCCCACGCGGGTGACCTGGTAGCCGGCCTCGGTGAATACCTCCGCCAGCTGGGTCGCCAGCACTCCGGAGCCCACCAGGCCGACCCGGCTCACCTCACGTGCGCCGGCCGCCGGCCCGGGAGCCGATGGTGTGTCGGCATCGGGCACCACGACCGGCGAATCCGGCTGCTGGTAGCTGTAGAAGCCGCGCCCCCGCTTGCGGCCGAGCCGGCCGGCAGTCACCAGCTGTCGAAGATACGGCGCCGGCGCGTGGAGCCGGTCCCCCGACTGCCGGTACATCGTGTCGAGGATCTCCTGCGCCGTGTCGATGCCGATCAGATCCAGCAGCGCCAGCGGCCCCATCGGCAGGCCGCAGCCGAGCGTCATCGCGGCGTCGATGTCCTCCCGGCCGGCATAGCCCGACTCGAACATCGATACGGCGTGGTTGAGGTAACCGAACAGCAGGGCGTTGGCGATGAAGCCGGCCCGGTCGCCGACCGTCACGTCGACCTTGCCGAGGCGCTGGGCCAGCGCCTCGACGTCGCGGACCACCTGCGGATCGGTGACCACGGTGGTGACCACCTCGACCAGCTTCATCACCGGGGCCGGGTTGAAGAAGTGCAGGCCGATGACCTGGGCCGGGCGGGTTGTCGCGACGGCGATCTCGGTGACCGACAGCGACGAGGTGTTCGTCGCCAGGATCGTCTCCGGCGCGCAGGCCGCGTCCAGGTCGGCGAACAACTGCTGCTTGGGCGCCAGCCGCTCCGGGATGGCCTCGATGACGAGGTCGGCGTCCTTGACGTCGGTCAGGCTGGTGGAGAACGTGACGGCGTCGAGGATCGCCTGCCGGGCCCCCGCGGAAAGCTTGCCCCGCGTCACCGCCCGGGCGGTGGAGTCCTCGACGTGCCCCCGCCCGCGCTCGAGGGCCTCGGCCGTCGACTCGATCCCGACCACATTCACCCCGGAGCGGGCCATCACCTCGGCGATGCCGGCGCCCATGGTGCCAAGGCCGACGACCCCCACCTTCGCGAAGTCCCGCGTCACCGGCCCCCCCGTCCTCGTGAAATCGGCCGGCGTGCGTGCCCGCCGCGCCGGCGCTCAGTGTCCCACGCAGGCCGCGTGCGGCGGTCAGAACAGCGTCTGGTTGAGCGGCGCCAGCCCGCGCATCTCGTCGTAGTCCAGCAGCACGCAGGCGATGCCACGATCGGCGGCCAGCACCCGCGCCTGCGGCGTGATCTGTTGGGCGGCGAAGATGCCGCGGACCGGCGCGAGCAACGGGTCGCGGTTCATCCGCTGCACATAGCGGGTGAGCTGCTCGACCCCGTCGATCTCCCCGCGCCGCTTGATCTCGACCGCGACGGCACAGCCAGCCGGATCGCGGCAGAGGATGTCGACCGGGCCGATGTCGGTCGGCCACTCGCGCCGGACCACCCGCCAACCGGGCCCCAGGACGGCCTCGGCCTGCTCGGCCAGCAGCTCCTGTAGATGCGCCTCCACCCCGTCCTTGGTCAGCCCCGGGTCGACGCCGAGCTCGTGCGCGGAGTCGTGCAGCACCTCGTCGATGGTGATGACTAGCTCGTCACCGGCCCGGTTGCTGACCCGCCAGACGCCGTCGGACTCGCGGATCGCACACGGCGGGCTCATCCAGTTGAGCGGCTTGTAGGCGCGGTCGTCGGCGTGCACGGCCACCGATCCGTCGGCCTTGAGCAGGATGAGCCGGGGCGCCATCGGCAGGTGCGCGGTCAGCCGGCCGACATAGTCGACGCTGCAGCGGGCGATCACGATCCGCACCGTCAGCTCGACCGGGCCAGCCGGTGGTACTCGGAGTTCGGCAGCATGTTCGTCGCCATCGCCATCCGGTTGGTGAAGTTGTACATCGCGGCCACCTCCGCCACATCCCAGCACTCTTCCTGGGTCAGCCCCACCGCTTGGAGTGCGGTCAGGTCATCCTGGGTCAGCTCGCGCGGGTCGCCGGTGAGCTTCTCGGCGTACGCGCAGATCGCCGATCGGCGCGGGTCGAGACCGGCCCGCCGCCAGTCGAGGGTGATCCGGTCGCCGAGCACCGGGTCGCCGAGGGCTTCACGCAGCGCGGACCCGTGGGCCACCAGGCAGTAGAGACAGCCGTTCGCCATCGACACGACCACCGCGATCATCTCCCGGTCGGCAGCATCGAGGTGCTCGGTCGGTACGTGCAGCGATTTGAAGTGTGCAAACCACGTACGCAGCCGGTCGGGCCGGTATGAGTAGGTGCGGAAGACATTCGGCACGAAACCGAGGTTTTCCTTCGCTTTGGCGAAAAGCTTCTGCAGATCCGCGGGCAGATCCTCCTCCCCCGGCACCGGGAACCAGCTGCCTACGTCGCTCGACTCCATGGGCCGCACCGTACGCCGGGCGGTACCGTGCCCGTATGACGCTGGCACACAAGCTCGTCGGCAACGCCATGCAGATGGCGGTCTGCCAGCTGGCCGAGGGACAGACCGTCTACTGCGAGGCCGGCAAGTTCTTGTGGAAGACCACCAATGTCGGGGTGGAGACAAGGCTCAGCCGGCCGACCGGCGCCGCGGCGGCCGCGGGTGGCTTCCTGACCAAGGCACTCGATGTCGGCAAGCGCGTGCTGGCCGGGGAAAGCCTGGCGTTTCAGTACTACAGCGCGTATGGCGGCACCGGCCTCGTCTCCTTCGCCGGCGTGCTGCCCGGTGAGATGCGCGCGCTGGAGCTCGACGAGGCGCGCGGCTGGTACGCCGAGAAGGACGCCTTTGTCGCCGCGGAGGCCTCGGTGAACTTCGACATCGCCTTCTCCGGGCTGCAGTCGGGGATCAAGGGCGGTGAGGGGTTCGTGCTGGAGAAGTTCACCGGATCCGGCACGGTATTGATCGCCGGCGCAGGCAACTTCATCGAGCTCAACCCGGCCAAGTACGGTGGCAAGATTCAGGTGGACACCGGCTGCGTCGTCGCCTTCGAGGACACCGTCCGGTACGGCGTCGAGCGGGTCGGTCAGCTCAATGTGCAGACGGCGATGACCGCGATGTTCGGCGGCGAAGGGCTCAATCTGACCACGCTGGAAGGCGACGGTCAGGTCATCCTGCAGTCGATGACCATCGAGGGGCTGGCGAAGGCGCTGGCGAAGAACATGGCCGGTCACGACGACAAGAGGGGGCCGCTCGGCGGGCTCCTCTCCGGAAGCTTGGAGTAAGACATGGGATTTCTCGACAAGGCCCGCGACGCCGCCGCTCAGGCGACGGTCAAGGCGCAGCAGGGGATGGCGCAGGGCCAGGCCAAGATTGACGAGTTGCAGACCAAGCGCCAGGCCGACGCGCTGGTGCGCGAGCTCGGCGCGGCCTACTACGCGCAGCAACGCCGGGGCGGCTCAGCGGAGGCCGTGGCCGCCGCGCTGGCGGCCGTCGATGCGCACGTCGCCGCCAACGGCTCCCTCGACCCGAGCGGGCCGCCGGCGCCTCCGCCGTACGGTGGTGCCGGTGCGCCACCGCCGCCGAGTCAGCCCGGGCCGATTACCCAGCCCGGGGGCTATGGACTGGACGACATCTAACCCATCTAACCCATCTAACCCATCTAACCCATCTAACCCCAATACCGTTCAGTTAGAGCCGCGCACGGTGTAGTCGGGTAAATGGGCGGGCTGGGGCCAGTCGGTGTGGTGGGCGCGTTTGACGTGCCATTTGG